>Ga0183100_1000045_pt1 | contig 203003 bp, 196 predicted proteins | sample Biomet2_FD_127789 | JGI IMG/M metagenome (GOLD analysis project Ga0183100, IMG submission 127789) | Microbial communities from bioreactor (seeded with anoxic lake sediment) at LBNL, California, USA - Biofuel metagenome 2 | ecosystem: Engineered > Bioreactor > Anaerobic > Unclassified ...
AATGTCGTGCTCGTCCAGCAGGGCTTTTTGCTGTTTAACGTTACGCGTCACCAGCAAATTACTGGTTTGCGCTAACACATCAAACAAAGTGTGAATCTTGTCGGTCTGTAGCAGCGGGGTTCCCACATCAACCACAATCACCAGGTCAGCACAACGATGCTTAAGATCTTCGATTGGCAAGTTGCGCGCCACGCCGCCGTCAATCAACAGTTTGCCCTGATCTTCAACCGGGTCAAACAGTCCGGGAACCGCCATGCTGGCGCGCAAGGCGGTGGATAATGCGCCGCGATCATACACCACCGCATCGCCATTACTCAGGTCGGTCGCCACCGCACGGAATGGGATCGGCAAATGGTCAAAACTATCGATCACCCGATCATGGGTCAATTGGCGAATAAACAGGTCAATGTCTTGGGAATTAACAGCACTACGTGGCACGCGAAACTGGCCATCGCGTAGACCGAAGGTAATATCTAGATAATTTTTGTAGTCGTCATTCTTGCGTTCGTAAGGGACATCCGCCCGATTGGGTTTGCCTGACAGCATGGCATTCCAGTCGGCCTGTTTGAAACTCTGTTTCATCTCATCAAGCGGCAACCCATTCGAATACATGCCGCCGATCAACGCCCCCGCACTAGTACCCGCAATACAGGCAATCGGGATATGCATTTTTTCAAGTTCTTGCAACACACCCAAGTGAGCAAAACCACGTGCCCCGCCGCCGCCCAGCACCACGCCGATGCGTGGAGGCTCTACCGCCTGCGCCAACAGCGGCAACAAACCCAGCAGAAACAGAACATTTTTTAGCAGAAGGCGCATTGATCAGGCTTGATAGATGAATGACAAGCCACGATTCTAAAGGTCAGCCTGCGACTGCGCCACCGATTTACCCTTATCTCTGGTGTTACAACGAAAATAGTTACGCAGAATCGAAAACATAGGATGTTGAGACACTCGATAAAATGAAAAACCGACCAATAAAGGCCGGTTTTGATTGAGACACACAAGTGCAGACAACGATCACAACACTTCGATAATCCCCGCCGCTCCCATGCCGGTGCCGATGCACATCGTCACCATGCCATACCCTGTCTCACCTCGGTTGCGCAAGCCATGGACTAAGGTCGCGGTACGGATCGCCCCGGTGGCACCCAGCGGGTGACCCAAAGCAATAGCGCCACCATGCGGATTAATACGTGACACGTCCAAGGCCAAGTCCCGCGTCACGGCCAATGCCTGTGCCGCAAAAGCTTCGTTCAACTCAATCCATTTCAGATCGTTTTGCGAAATACCGGCTTGTTTGCATGCCAGCGGAATCGCTTCTTTTGGCCCAATCCCCATGATTTGCGGTGGCACCCCTTTGACCGCAAAGGTCACATAGCGCGCCAACGGTGCCATGTTCAACATCTTCAGCACCCGTTCAGACACCAACACCACAGCAGCGGCACCATCCGACATCTGAGAACTGTTGCCAGCGGTTACTGAACCCTTGGCATCAAATACCGTACGCAGCTTGGCCAGTCCCTCCAAAGAGGTGTCGCGCCGCGGACCTTCGTCGGTATCCAACAGTTTTTTAATGATCCGCACCTCACCATTTTCCAGATCAGGATGACGGTAGGTCGCTTCAAATGGGGTGATCTCAGACACAAACGCACCTGAATCAATCGCGGCTACTGCGCGCCGATGTGACTCCAGCGCAAAGGCATCTTGATCTTCGCGCGATACATTCCATTGCTGTGCCACTTTTTCAGCGGTCAGGCCCATGCCATAGGCAATGGCATAGTTCTCATCGCGGGCAAAAATTTCAGGATTGAGCGCAACTTTGTTACCCATCATTGGCACCATCGACATCGACTCGGCACCGGCCGCGATCACCACATCGGCTTCCCCCATGCGAATACGGTCTGCCGCGATTTGCACCGCGTTGATACCCGAGGAGCAGTAGCGATTAATGGTTATCCCGCCGACCGTATCCGGCAAACCGGCCAGCAACACCCCGATGCGCGCCATGTTCAAGCCTTGCTCAGCCTCGGGGAAAGCGCACCCAACCACGCAATCCGAAATAAGAGCAGGATCCAGGCCAGGCACTTGCGCCAACGCGCCTTTGATGACGTGCGCTAATAGGTCGTCAGGTCGCACTTGGCGCAACATGCCGCGCGGGGCTTTACCAACCGGCGAACGCGTGGCGGCAACGATATACGCTTCTTGTACTTGCTTTACCATGATTCTTGTCTCCCTCAATTACGCAGCGGCTTGCCGGTAGTCAGCATATTGGCAATCCGGTCCTGGGTCTTGGAACTCTTCAATAGCGTCATAAACGCCTTGCGTTCCAAATCCAGAATCCATTGTTCATCCACTTCGGACCCGGCATCGAGGTCACCCCCAGTCACCACATCGGCAATCAGAGCTGAAATCGTAAAGTCGTGTTCGCTGATAAAATGCCCTTCGAGCATATTCACCAGCTGGCCCTTAATCGATGCTGCACCGGTGCGCCCAGCCACCGGGAAGGATTTGATTTTCAAAGGTGGACGATAGCCGGATTCGGCCAATGCCAATGCCTGCTGCTTGGCGACATACAACAATTCGTAGGGATTGAACACCACTACGTCTGTAGCACGGAAGTAGCCAATTTCCTGGGTCTCAATCGCACTGGTTCCCACCTGGGCAGTGGCAATCGCCATAAAGTAGTCTTTCAGCACGGCCAGAATATCCCCGTGAGACTGTTGTGCTGCGCGTAGCGCGAACTCTTTGCAACCGCCCCCACCAGGAAGCAGACCAACCCCCACTTCGACCAGCCCCACGTAGGATTCAAGCGCAGCGACTACGCGATCGCAATGCATGGCAAACTCACAACCACCGCCAAACACATAACCCTGGGTTGCGGCAACCGTTGGTACATGGCTATAACGCAGGCGCATTGAGGTATTTTGGAAACGGCGCACGATTTGATCAATCGTATCCCAGTCGCCCATCATAAAAGCGGGCAACATCGACTGCAGGTCAGCCCCAACTGAGAACGGTTCTTCCGGTTGCCAGATCACCAACGCCTTGAAACATTCCTCGGCCAAATCTAGCGCCTTATTGACGCCATCAATCACATCCGGACCAATCGCATGCGCCTTGGTCTTAAACGACACCACCAGCACCTCGTCCCCGGTGGTAAAGGCACGCACGCCAGCATTTTCGAACACCGTTTCACCCAGCTGGCTCACGCGTTCGCCAAACACCGTGGCCGGAACCAGTTGACGACGATACACGTCCAGGGTTGAACGCCCGACTAGTTTTGCTTCCGAAACACTGTATGAACCATCGGCAAAATGCACCCCTGAGCGGTCCGCTTCTAGCACCCAGGCAGGCAATACCGTGTTTGATAGGGTCTTGCCATCTTTTATGTCTTGATTAATCCAGCCCACAACCTGCTGCCAACCTGCCGCCTGCCAGGTTTCAAACGGACCGACGCTCCAACCGAAACCCCAACGAATAGCCAAGTCAACATCACGTGCAGAATGCGCAATATCGCCTAGATGTACAGCAATATAGTGGAACACATCGCAGAAGCACGCCCAGAGAAATTGGGCTTGAGGATGGGTTGACGCGCGTAGGGCCTTGAACTTGGCGGCCGGGTCCGGGTTTTTGAGGATATCTTTGACCGCATCGTCGCCCTTTTCACCGGCGCCAACATATTCACCGCTGGCAGGATCAATCACGAACATTTTTTTGCCGTCTTTTTTGTAAATACCGGCACGGGTCTTCGCCCCGAGCGCCCCTGCTGCAATCAGCTTCTGCAGCCAATCTGGGGATTTAAACAAAGGATGCCACGGATCTTCGGGCAAGGTGTCCTGCATGGTTTTAACCACATGCGAGAAGGTGTCCAGCCCAACCACGTCAGCCGTACGGAAAGTAGCCGATTTGGGTCGACCCAGGCGTGGCCCGGTCAGGTCATCGACCACATCAAAGCGGATACCATATTTTTCAGCATTGGCAATCGTCGCCAACATTGAAAATACGCCAATACGATTTGCAACGAAATTCGGGGTGTCTTTAGCGCGAATCACCCCCTTACCCAAGGTGCTCACCAAGAAGCGTTCGAGATTATCCAGAATCTCGTCTTGGGTGCCACGGCATGGAATAATTTCCACCAAATGCATATAGCGTGGCGGATTAAAGAAATGCACGCCGCAAAAGCGCGGCTTAAGTGCTTCTGGCAAGCTGTCAGCCAGGGCATTGATCGACAGGCCCGAGGTGTTGGTAACAAAAATACTATGTTCACCCAGGTGCGGACCCACCTTGCGATACAGGTCAGATTTCCAGTCCATGCGTTCGGCGATGGCTTCAATCACCAGATCGCAGTCTTTGAGCAGAGACAGATGATCTTCGTAGTTGGCCGCTTGGATAGCATTAATCGCTTCCTTACCCGCCAAGGGGGACGGCTTTTGCTTTTTAAGTGCTTCGATGGCTTTCAATGCGATTGCATTTTTGTCTCCGGTACTAGCCGGGAGATCAAACAACACAGTTGGTACGCGTGCATTCGCCAGATGGGCGGCAATTTGCGCCCCCATCACCCCGGCGCCGAGAACGGCGACCTTCTTCACGATAAACTTGGTTTGAGACATGGTTTCCTCGTTTATTGAATACAAGTTTAGAGTGGCCGGTCCCTGCCAGCGCCCCCTGCCAATCCAGGCAAGGTGGACAACCCAGCAGCACCGCTAACCGGCACTCTTATGCAACGGGGCCCCTCAACCCCGTCGTTACTTGCGGACGGCCGACTCTCAGCCGTCCACTACCACGCCTCTAAGCGATACATTGATCAGAAGCGATAGTTGTACTGCAGACCAACCAGTTGCAGGTAAGTCTTGTAAGAGCCTTTGGTGGTTTCACGATTACCCGTGCAAGCCGAAGTAGTTTGTCCTGAGCAACTGTCGGTGTAATTGACATTTGCATCTTTGAAGTAGACATAGCTATAGGCTATATCCACGGACGATTGTTTATTGAATTTATAGTTCGCACCAAACGAGAGCCAGTAGCGATCACTATCCGGCAGGGCTGGATGACGCAGGGTATCATCGGGCACCGGTGACTGGTCAAACGCCACACCAGTACGCAACAGCAGGCTGTCACTGTACTTGTAGTTCACACCCAGGGCATACAACCAGGAATCTTTCCATTTCTGGTTAATCAGCATATCCCCGTGCTGGAGCGAGGTGGCGTTGGCGAACTTGATGTCAATCGAGTCCATGTCGGAGTGAGCGGTCCAGGTCACATTCCCCATGATCGCCACTTTATCGTTCAAGTCATGATAGAAGTTGGCTGACGCAGATTGCGGTGTATCGACATCGGTGTTCGAGCTAGAGGTGGAATGTGAGGCATTCGCCACTGCAGCTGCCTGTGCGTTGCCAACCTGGCTGTAATCCCAAGTAGCGGTGCCATTCAAATGTTGTTTGATCTTGGAGCGATAGGCCAAACCAAACCGGGTGTGCTCATCCAACGAATACATATACCCCAGGTTGAAGCCATAGCCCCAGCCATCGGCTGACAGATGCGCAGAACCGTCGCCAGTCACCGCCGGTATCAAAGCCTGATAGGCGGTGCCATACAGGGCACTTTTAACATCAACCGCTTTCTTAAGGTCGGCCTTCATATACTGGGCCGACACACCAAAGCCAAACGAATGATGCTCGTTCAGCTTGTAAGAAATCGAGGGGTTAAAGTTGATGGTCTCTAGTGAAATGCTTTCCAGTGCATAACGACCGGCCCAGCTATCGCCATAGTCAAGCTTGGCGCCATATGGCACAAAAATGCCCAGCCCAAGACGAATCTGGTCATTCACCTGATGCGTCATATACAGATTAGGAGCAACCACCACATCCGGTGCAAAGTGCCCGCCATTGCCATTTCCCGTTGACTGGCCCAGTGCATTGGTCGAACCCTTATTCGTAAAGTCAGAATGCGGAACCACCGCGGTCATACCAACGGAAACCTGGTCGCCATCCAAGAATGACATACCAGCCGGGTTGTAATAGATGGTAGTAGGATCTGCGGCTTCGGCACCGTTGGCATGCGCCGTCCCCTGCGCCGACACGCTTTGTGAACCGAAGTTATAACCAGAAGCAAAGGCTTGGCTGGACAGTAGGCTGGCAGCGCCAAGAGTCATTACCGACAGGCTAAGGAGCTTGAGTCTCATGTTATCCCTCTCATGCATATAATATTTGATTTAACATTTTTTATGAGAAACGCACAGACACGTTTCTGCTGGGATACTACCAGAGAATTAGAGCTTGTCCACTAAAAAACCGAGCACTTGTTCCAAACGATCGTTTTATATCTCACGTTTGCAACACAACCTTCATTTCCAGTAAATTCACCTAAATATCCACAATATAAACAATGTTTTCACTAAATATTAAAACGCATTCAGCCAAAACAGCCGAAAAGTATCAAAGCAGTCATTTATGCCATGCAATTAGGCGACAAAAAAACAGCCAATCAGCGGCAAACAGCAAGCCGCAGCGCCGATGAGCGGGCCTGCACCCGCTCCAGGCAAAGCCTCAACAGTTTAGAAAATTAGACGTTCCAACAGACCCGCATCGTGCTCGGCAAGATTCATATCAAAATCATCGACCATGATCACATCGCGCTTCAGCTTGCGTGCACGGGTCAGTGCATCAAAATCAGCCTGGGTAATCCAGTCTTGCCGCAAGGCCTCTGCCAGTCGCTCGCGCTGTGTCAAGCTAATAAACTTGCCGGCACGGGCCAACTTGCGCAGCTTATGCTCCAATGGTTCGGTTTCCAGAATCGCCGCCAGTGCCACGGGCATCACGCCGACTGCATCCCCCTCTTTCTTCGACACAAACACCCCATGCGTCAGGCGATCACGCGCCCCTCCAGGCTGCATGATGGCGCGTGCTACCTGGGTGCCAACCTGATCCGATGGAGGTGTCAGCGTCAGTCCCCACGGAAAGATGACGCGCCGCAAACCCCAGGCCAAACCACGACTGGGCAGGTTATTCAAGAAGCCGTGCATGGCTTGTTGCACATCATAAAGTGCAGACTCAACCGCCCATGCCACCAGCGGCAGATCTTCGTCCTCTGCGCCTTCTCGTTCGAAACGCTTGAGTGAGGCCGAGGCGATATACAGCCCAGACAACATATCTCCGAGACGGGCAGAGAGTTTTTCACGAAATTTCAGCGAGCCCCCCAGACTAAACATCGCCATATCAGACAACAACGCAAACGCACTCGACATACGCGTCAACTGCCGGTAGTAGTGCGCGGTCCGCCCCCCTCGTGGGGCGCGCACCAGGCAGGCTCCCGTCAGGCCTAGCCAGAAAGCACGGACCTTATTGCTGACAATAAAACCAATGTGGCCGGTAAAGGCATCGTCAAACGAGCGCAGATCGTTGTCCTGTGCGGCACGCATTTCTCGCAGCACAAATGGATGGCAACGGATGGCGCCCTGCCCGTAGATGATCATGGAACGGGTCAGAATGTTGGCACCTTCAACCGTAATGGCAATTGGAATCGCCTGGTAGGCACGTGCCAGATAATTGCGCGGCCCAAGCACTACGGTCTTACCACCATGGACATCCATGGCATCGTTAATCACTTTGCGCATGCGTTCAGTGTTGTGATACTTCAAGACGGCCGACAATACTGAGGGTTTCTCACCCATATCCAGCCCAGTCAAAGCCAGATCTTGCGAGGCTTCCATCTGGTAGGTGTGTCCGGCAATGCGCGCCATGGCTTCGTCCACCCCTTCGAACTTACCCACGGGTAAGCCGAATTGATCGCGAATCCGTGCAAACGCACCAGTCACAAAAGTCGCCAACTTGCCTGACGCCACCGACATGGCAGGCAGAGAGATGCATCGGCCAACTGACAGGCATTCAACCAGCATGCGCCAGCCCTGCCCCACGTACTCTTGACCACCGATCACCCAGTCCATCGGAATAAAAACGTCTTTACCCCAGGTAGGTCCATTCATGAACACTGCACCACCAGGATAGTGGCGCCGTCCAATTTCAACACCTTGGTGTGCGGTCGGCACCAAGGCGCAGGTAATTCCAATCTCCTTGGTTTCGCCCAACAAATGGTCTGGGTCGAATAATTTAAACGCCAGACCTAAGACAGAAGCTACCGGAGCCAGGGTGATCCAGCGCTTTTCCCACGTAACCCGGATGCCCAACACGCCCTGATGCAGCTCACCGCTCTGAGGATCGGTATAGTCGCCGCGGCACACCACACCATAGTCAGGAATACTCCCGGCGTCAGAACCTGCGTACGGGCTGGTCAACGCGAAGCAGGGAATATCTTCACCACGTGCCAGACGAGGCAGGTAGTAGTCCTTTTGCGCCTCGGTGCCATAGTGCTGCAGCAACTCACCCGGCCCTAGCGAATTGGGCACCATCACCGAAACCGCAGCAGAACCGCTGCGCGTCGCAATTTTGGTGACCACCTTGGCATGCGCGTAATTGGAAAATTCCAAGCCACCATACTGTTTCTTGACAATCATTCCCAAGAAACCGCTGTTTTTAATAAACGTCCATACCTCTGGCGGCAAATCCTTGATTTCGTGCGTAATCGACCAATCGTCCAACATCTCGCACAACACTTCGGTCGGACCGTCGATAAACGCCTGCTCTTCGTCCGTTAGCTTTGGGTCGGGAAACGCCAGCAAACGCTGCCAGTCAGGCTTGCCAGAAAACAGATCGCGATCCCACCAAACCGTACCGGCATTAATCGCTTCCTGTTCGGTCTGAGACATGGCCGGGGTAATTTTTTTAAATACATAGAACACCGGCCCCGTCATCAGGGCACGCCGTAGCGGTGTCAGATTCAGTACCACGGCTACCAGCGCAAACACCGACCAGACCCATGGGACGACCAGGGTGGCAGTCAACACCGGCAATAGCGCAAGCCAGCCCGCCACGACTACAGTCCATAAAGCTACTGGGGCGCGAAAATAGGCAAGCGCACCTAAGAGCACAATCAATACAACAATGGACAGCAACATTAACTTCTCCTCGTGTTGACCCTGGAACCACTCGCCGTTATGGCTGGGACGGTTCTTATTGTTGGTTTATTTATTCTTGTACTGGCGCAACCAATGCGCTGACGACATAAGGCAACAGATGTTTGACAATCATGTCGGGGTCGCGCGCACTGACAATCTGGCTGCGGGTAAATATCTTCAGCACATCATTACCGGCAAAGGCATTGAACATCACGCTAAACGAAAAGTGCATACGCCAGGCACGTTCTTCCGCCCCCAGGTCTGGCAGCACATACTGAAACGCAGCGCTATAACGTTCTACAAACACGCTATATTGCTGTGATACGGTCTCGCGCAAAGCGCGATGATTTTCTACCAAGGTGCGAGACAACAAACGGACAAACATCGCACCACCGCGTGCAGGATCTTTAGAGAGCGTCAGACAAGGCCCGATAAAGGTCATCACCAAGGCGTCTACCGTTGGATTGGCCGTTGCTTCCAGCTTATCCAACTCGGACAGACAAGCTGCAACCAGCGGAGCCAAGCGCCGAATAAATACGGCTTCGAACAGCTTGTCCTTGCTGCCAAAGTGATAATTGACCGCAGCCAGATTCACCTCAGCCTGCTGGGTAATCATGCGCAACGAGGTCCCCTCGAAACCCTGCTCAACAAACAAGCGCTCAGACACATCCAGAATCCGGCTCGTTGTATCAGGTTTACTCGCATCCATTTGCTGTCCTCACTCTCGGTATTGGTTTTTGTTAGTTTTATCCGCTTTGTTTCTGGTGATTAGAACAAGCGTTTCAAACTTACGTTTTAATTTGATCTATGTCAATAGCCTATTCATGCCGACCGGGCTGTCGATTCCAATCAACAGCGCTGTCAACGCTGAAATTGATGCCAATATAATACAAAACGGCAGCTCATAGAGCTGCCGTTTTAAACACGTGAATGAATTACCAGTCCTTATGACATAGTCAGTCCACGCGCCAGATCCATCCGCAAGTCGTCAGGATGCTCCAAACCCACGGCAACCCGCAGCAATCCCTCGACGATGCCTGCGCGTTCGCGTTCTTCTTGAGACACGCGCGCATGGGTAGTCGATGCAGGATGAGTAATGGTCGTTTTAACATCACCAAGATTGGCGGTGCGCGAGATCATGCGCACTTGATCAACCACGTGCCATGCCGCTTCGCGTCCGCCTTTAACCACAAATGACAGCACTGCTCCGCCCAAACGCTGCTGGCGCATGGCCAAGGCATGTTGGGGGTGGGTTTCTAGCCCTGGATAATAAACCCGCTCGACCGAATCCAGCCCCTGCAACCACTCGGCCAGGGTTAACGCACTATCACACTGACGATCCATGCGCACAAACAGGGTTTCCAAGCCAGACAACAATACCCAGGCATTAAACGGCGATAATGAAGGGCCAGCAGTGCGGATATGTAGATAAATCGGTTCAATCAGTGCATCGGTCCCCACCACCGCGCCGCCCAAGACCCGCCCATGCCCATCCAAAAACTTGGTTGCCGAGTGCACCACCAGATCGGCACCTAAACGCAACGGCTGCTGCAAAGCGGGGGAACAGAAGCAATTATCCACAACCAACAGCGCGCCATGGGCATGAGCTAATTCGGCCAGCTGCGCGATATCGGCAACTTCAGTCAAGGGGTTGGAAGGGGTTTCAACAAACAAGATTCGGGTATTAGGCCGAATCGCCGCACGCCAGGCATCAAGATCGGTGGGGGCGACAAAACTGGTTTCAACAGCGAAACGTGACAAGGTTTTTGAGAACAGATTCAGCGTTGAACCAAATAGGCTTTGCGAAGCCAGCAAATGATCCCCCGCTTGCAAATAACTCATCATCACGGCCTGAATCGCGGCCATACCACTCGCAGTCGCAATGGCGCGCTCCCCACCCTCTAGCGCGGCAAGGCGTGACTGAAAAGCGCTGACCGTCGGATTAGTGAAGCGCGAATAGGTATAGCCGGATTGCTCGCCGAGAAACAGCGCCGCACCTGCAGCCGCGCTCTCAAAGGTAAAACTGGAGGTTAAATACAGACTTTGGCTATGCTCACCAAAACCACTGTGTTCACGCCCGGCACGAATGGCTTGGGTTTCTGAGTGCCAGAAAGGATCGTCGTGGTCCATTATTATTGGTTTCTCCCATAAGTTAAATCAGATTTTGTTCGGCGACATTCAAGTTCAAGTCAATCAACTCGGAGCCAGTATCTTCTTCACCTTGAGATTTGGGCCCCATGCGCGCACTTTCGATTGCATCCAAATAGGCGCGGGTAATGTCACCGGTAATATATTGGCCGTCGAAACACGAGGTTTCAAAAACGGTTAATTCAGGATTGACACTGTGAACGGCTTCGATCAATGCATCCAGATCTTGATAAATCATGGCGTCAGCACCGATTTCCTCGGCAATTTCTGGCTCCGTGCGCCCAGTTGCCAACAGTTCAGCGCGGGTCGGCATATCAATACCGTAAACATTTGGAAACCGTACGGCCGGTGCGGCAGAGGCAAAATACACTTTTTTAGCGCCAGCATCGCGCGCCATCTGGACGATTTCTTTTGAGGTGGTGCCGCGCACAATCGAGTCATCAACCAGTAGCACATTGCGCCCCTTAAATTCGGACGCCACCGGGTTAAGCTTTTGGCGCACTGATTTTTTGCGCACCGCCTGCCCTGGCATAATAAAGGTACGGCCAATATAGCGGTTTTTAATAAATCCTTCGCGATAGGGCAAGCCAAGGCTATTGGCTAGTTGCAAAGCACTCGGCCGACTGGTATCCGGAATCGGCATCACCACATCGATGTCCACCTGCGGCAGCACGCGGCGCACTTTTTCGGCCAGCTTGGCGCCCATGGCCATACGTGCCAGGTACACCGATGCGCCGTCAATCACAGAGTCAGGTCGGGCAAAATACACATATTCAAACAAGCACGGTGCGCGCTGGGTTTTCTCTGCACATTGTCGTGCATAAAGATCACCATCAAAGGTGACAAACACCGCTTCACCCGGCAACACATCACGCAGCAATTCGAAACCGGAGCAATCCAACGCCACGGACTCAGAGGCAAACATGGTTTCATTCTTGCCCTGGCTGTTATTCACCCCCATCACCAGCGGACGAATACCATTCGGGTCGCGAAAGGCTAACAGGCCATAACCTGCAATCATGGCCACCACCGCATAGGCGCCCTGAACCCGGCGATGCACGGCTTCCACTGCACCAAACACTGCATCCACCGACAATTCGAAGCCTTCTACCCGTTGCGCCAATTCGTGAGCCAGTACATTCAACAGAACTTCAGAGTCAGAATTGGTATTAATGTGTCGCAGGTCGTGACGGAACATATCCGCCTTCAACTCGTCGGTATTCGTCAGATTACCGTTATGCGCCAGCACAATGCCAAACGGCGAATTGACGTAAAATGGCTGCGCCTCGGCCAGGCAGGCTGCAGAGCCCGCAGTTGGGTAGCGCACATGGGCGATACCTGCAGTCCCTTGCAAAGAACGCATATTACGGGTGCGGAATACATCGCGCACCATGCCACTCCCTTTATGCATGTGAAAGGTCTTACCGGACGCAGTAACGATGCCGGCAGCATCCTGACCGCGATGCTGAAGCACTTGCAAGCCGTCATACAACAACTGATTGACCGGAGATTGGCTAACTACGCCTAGAATTCCACACATAACGTCACTCTCTTCCAACGACCACAATAGAAATAAAAAAAGCGGAAATCTCGAAGTAAAGATATCAAGATATTCCGCCTGTATCATCCGTTTTCTGGATAGCGTATGTTGACCGCCAAGGTGGGGGGCAACCATGGCCTCAGCGCTAGTGCGCCCGCCTCTAGCGGGTGCGCAAACAGCGCATCCCGCCAGGCCGGCTGTCGCGGCAAGTCGCTCAAGCCTCCGACCAGTGTCAAAATGGTAACCACCACAACTCCACGCGCCAGGCCGAAACCCGCGCCAAAGAAACGATTAACCCCGCCAAGCCCGGCAGAATCCAACAGACCGGTCAGAACCACGCGTAGCAGACAGGTAGCCAGCCACGCTAAAAAGAATATCAGCACAAACGCAGCGACCAGACGCAAACCCTGCCCAGAGAGCGCTTGGGGCACAAACTCGGACATGGCCGGTGAAAACTGCTTGGCACACCAGAAGGCAAGCAGCCAGGAGCCGAACGACAATATTTCGACTACCAGCCCGCGCATCAGGCCGACAATCATCGAGCCCACCACAATTGCAATCACCCCATAGTCTAAGATCGTCATGGGGTGTGCAAGCTTACGATAATGCCAGATACCCCGGCGCGTGATAGTTTTTTCAACGCTGCATCAGCCTCGGCTCTACTGGCAAAAGGGCCAACCCGCACACGGGTGGCTTCACCCTTACTCGTCTGAACCTTGCTATAACGCGCGCTCACGCCCACAGAATCAAGCTTGCTTCGTAGTGCTTCCACCTTGGCTGGATCCGATAGTGCAGCCAATTGAATAATTACTTTTCCGCCGCTGGGCGCTGGAGCTGCGCTTGGCGGTGTGTCGGTCGCATCGGTGTGCCCCTCGAGAATTGCAGCGGGGTCAGGTTTTTTGCGCGGTTTCTCTACTGGAGGCGCCGCATCCAACTTGGCTTTGGCCTTTGCCTTGGCTTCAAGCTTGCGCTTGCTACGGGCCGCAGAGGCATCGGCGGCAGGAGGCTTGTTGGCTTCAACTGCATTATTTTGGGTTGGATTATTCTTGGGTGTTTCGGCCGCAGTCTTCGCAGGGGCTTGTGTTGCCAGCGGTTGGGTTACGCTAGACAGCGATTCAGGCAAAGCCGTCGCATCGGGCTGAGAAGCCTCAACCGGCGTTGACGCAACCACGGGATGCTCCGAACCTGGTGCTTTGGATACCGCACCGGAAGCTGACTCGCCGACCACAATCACCGATTCGGGTTTCATCGGAGGTTCTGGCACATGCCCTACCACTTTCCACAAGACGCCAGTGGCTATCAGTACCAGCACAACGGCACCAACTAAGCGGCGTCGAGCACGCTTTCTCAGTAGAATCAGCTCTTCTTGAGCAGACAAACCAGCCATGAAATCCTCAGGGTTAGCCGTGCCGGGCAACCATCACTTCGGCAACGGTGTGGAACGATCCGAAAGCCACGATTCTATCATTCTCTGAGGCCATCGATAAGGCAGCTTTCCAGGCTTGTGCGACTTGGTCGTATACCTGGACATTTTTCACACCGCGCCGTATCAGACGAGCGGCGATTTCTGCTCCAGTCTGGCCCCGTGGCAAATCTAGCCCGGCGACCAACCAGCAATCAAATTCCGTTATTGCCAGATCAGCCACGCCTTCCAGATCTTTGTCAGCCAACATAGAGAATACGGCATAACGATTTTCAGCAAATGGCAGTTGATGCAAATTGCCGACCATGGCACGCACTGCATGCGGATTATGCCCGACATCTAGCACCACTTGTGGACGACCGGGCAATACTTGAAAGCGTCCAGGCCAGTCGACCTCCAATAAACCACGTTTTATCGCGCCTAGATCAACGGGTAGGCGCTCATGCAGCAGGGTCAGCACCGCCAACGCGGCTGCCGCGTTACTTATTTGATAGTTCCCGCGCAAAGCTGGTACCGGTAAAGCATGCCAGTGGCGCTCACCCATGCTGAACGACCATTGATGATCCATGCGGGTAAAACCAAAATCTCGTCCAATCGTATATAACGGCGCGCCAATCTCCTGGGCATGCGCCAACAAACGTTCTGGAGGATGCGCATCCGCGCAGATTGCCGGTTTGCCTGTGCGAAAAATACCGGCTTTCTCAAAGCCGATGCTTTCCCGGTCATTCCCCAAGTAAGACTGATGATCAAGGTCAACGCTCACCACCACCGACACATCGGGTTCGAAAGCATTCACCGCATCCAGCCTGCCCCCTAAGCCCACCTCCAAAACCATCACATCCACCGCTTCACAACTAAAGCGATGCACAGCCGCCAGGGTGCCAAACTCAAAATAGGTCAGAGGCACACTGCCGCGCGCAGCTTCAACCTCGGCAAAGCTGTCAAGCAAACTGGCGTCGCTGACCGGCTGCATATTGATCGCGATGCGCTCGTTGTAATGCAGAATATGCGGCGAGGTATAGGTGCCTACTTTGAACCCTGCGCGCACCAGCATAGTTGAAAGCATGGCACTGACCGATCCCTTGCCATTGGTGCCCCCCACCATGACGACCGGACAGCTTGGATCAAGCCCCATGGCACGGCGCACCGTGGTCACGCGCTCAAGACCCAGGTCAATCGCAGTTGGATGCAGGGTTTCCAGGTAGGACAGCCACTCGGGCAGTGTTGTTGCAGAAAAACGATTCATCAGTTGATTCACTTACACAATTGCGGGAATAGTAGGCCAACGCAAAAACACTCGCAGTTGACGCCGGGCCTCCGCTGGGGCCGAATCGGCAAAAATTGCCACACTATGGTGCTGCCCTGCCACCTGCAAATTCAGCACGATCAGCCAAGGCAGCGCCACACTATTGTCAAACACCTTTGCGGGAAACCACTCTGGACGCTGACACTGGCGAGACTCTAGAACCATCATCTTACCGTCTGCATCCAGTTGAATCTTGCTAATTCGTGCATTTGTTGCAAGCCAGCCATCCCGAGCCAATGCCCGCCAGAAAAACCATGGCAACAGCAAAAGGGCTAGAGGACAGGTAACCGACAAGGCAGGCACCAACAGAGCCGAAACCAGCAACACGCTATACAGCCAGAGGCGTGAGGCGTTTAGCGATACGGTGAAAGCAATGCCTCGGCGATGCATCGGACGGCTCCGGTCGAACTACAGATCGTTGGCAGGTAGGTTATGGATATCACCTTCGACACTATCAATCACGGTTGAGTGAATCTCGACATCAAACCATTCCCAAAAAGTTTTAAGCGAGCGCTTTTGTGGCCACAAGGAGGAATCTTCATACCAACTAGCCAACTCCATCTTGAATAATTGCTCGTAGATTTCATCGACATATGCGACCCCTTCTTCGGGTTCGACAAAATCTGGCAACAAAATCGCGGTGCAATCGCTGCGCAGACTATCTAGCGTCAAATCGATGTCATTGCCGGGAACGGCATGCAACCATTGATGGAAGGGCTCTTTAGGCTTGATCACCGCCACTGATCGATCAACAAAGTACATGGGATTCCCTTTTTGCTTGGCTTGTTTTCATACGGGAGACATTGTATCAGTCACAGCCTTGTGAGCGAAGAGCCTGCGCCCCCCGCATGCTACAATTGCATCCATTCATGTTTTGCAGATTATTGCCCAATGGCCCTTATTACTGTTGAAAAAGCTTGTTTGGCTTATGGCCATCACGCACTTTTGGATCAGGTTGATTTTGCGCTGGAGCCCGGAGAAATTGTCGGACTCATCGGTCGCAATGGCGCTGGCAAGTCCTCGCTACTCAAGGCAATTGCTGGCTGTGCAGTGCTTGACGATGGCCGCATCAATATTAAAGGCGACATTCATGTTGCCTATGTTCCACAAGAACCATCGCTTAACCCAGAGCACAGCGTATTTGAGGCTGTGGCAGAAGGATTGGGCGAGCTTAGATCAATTTTGACCGACTACCATCACCTAACGGCAGAACTCAGTCGACCTGACGCCGACAATGTAGCATTGCTTGAGCAGATGGAAGATATTCAGCAAAAGCTTGAGGCTCAGGATGGATGGCAATTCGACGCTCAGATTCAAACTACGCTCAGCCACTTGCAACTGCCGCCAGACACCTTGATTAGTGCTTTGTCCGGCGGCTGGAAAAAACGCGTGGCGCTTGCACGCGCACTCTGCGCACGCCCAGACGTGCTGCTACTGGACGAGCCCACCAACCACCTGGACGTCGAAGCGATTGTCTGGCTGGAAAACCTGCTGAAGAATCATCATGGCAGCGTATTACTGATCACCCATGACCGGCGCTTTCTGGACAACACTGTCACCCGCATTGTCGAATTGGACCGTGGAATATTGCAAAGTTATCCGGGTTCTTTTGCCGCGTACCAAAACAGAAAAGCCGAGGAGTTGGCTTCTGAAGCGGAACAAAACCGAATTTTTGACAAATTTCACGCACAAGAAGAAGCCTGGATACGCCAAGGGGTAGAAGCCCGCCGAACTCGCAATATGGGCCGGGTGCGTCGTCTAGAAGAGTTGCGCAATGCGCGTAGCGCACGCCGCGAACGGGTCGGACAGGTTAATTTTCAACTTTCCAGCGGTGATCGCTCGGGTAAGTTGGTGGCTGAACTGGAGCACGTCAGCAAAGCTTTTGGCGACAGAACCCTGATCAACGATTTCACTACCCGCATCCTGCGTGGCGACAAAATTGGCTTGATCGGTCCTAACGGCATCGGCAAAACCACGCTATTGAAGCTAATTCTGGGAGAAATGGAGCCTGACAGCGGCACCATACGCCAGGGTAGCAAGCTACAAATCGCCTACTTCGATCAGTTCCGCGAGCAATTGGACGAAGAGGCCAGCCTAGTTGACATCATTAGCCAGGGGAATGAATTTCTCGAAATCAATGGTCAGCGCAAGCACGTAATGAGTTATCTAGAAGATTTTCTCTTCTCACCTGCGCGCGCACGTAGTCCCGTGCGTTCTTTGTCAGGGGGCGAGCGCAACCGCTTGCTCCTGGCGCGGCTATTTACCCGTCCAGCCAATGTTTTGGTGCTTGATGAACCGACCAATGACCTGGACATTGAAACCCTTGAGCTATTAGAAGAACTGCTCGCCAACTATTCGGGCACGGTCTTTCTGGTCAGTCATGACCGGGCGTTTCTCGACAATGTGGTCACACAGGTGATTGCCTTTGAAGGCCAGGGACAATTGGAAGAGTCACCAGGCGGCTACCAAGACTGGATTGATACCAAGGCTCGCATGGCCGAGCATCATGAAGCGGCCAATCGCAAAGTCGACACATCGTCAAGCTCTGCGCGCCAGGACAAGCAACGTGCTTCGCGCAGCAAGCTGTCCTACAATGAGACACGAGAGCTTGCAGAGCTTCCGGAACAGATTACCGCGCTAGAAAACGAGCAGCTTACGCTCAATCAGCAACTGCTTGATCCAACCAGCTATCGCGACACGCCGCTTATCGTGCGCGAATGGCAACAACGCATCGAGCAAATTGATGGGTTGCTGCTTGAAAAGTTGGCGCGCTGGGAAGAATTGGAGACCAAACAAAAATGAGGCGTTGGATTTCATGCCTACTTGCCTGCGTGTTGCTTGCTGCCTGCAGCAGCACGCCACCACGCACACCGTACCGGGCCCACAATACCGCTAAGTACGGCCTGTCTCATCTACAGGCCGACGGTGCCAGCCGGGAAATCCTGATGTATACCCTAAGTCTGTTGGATGTCGGCTATCAATTTGGCGGCAGCAACCCAGAGGCCGGGCTGGACTGTAGTGGTCTAGTTAGCTACATCTATCAAAATGCGGTTGGCGTCAAACTGCCACACAACGCCGCACGCATTGCCAGTTTGGGAAGGCCTGTGGATGCCAACCAACTGCGCGTTGGTGATCTGGTGTTTTTTAACACCATGAATCGGCAATACTCCCACATGGGCATTTATATTGGCGACGGTAAATTCGTGCATGCTCCACGCACCAATAGCACCATACGGGTTGATCGACTCGATAATCGCTATTTTGCCGCACGCTTTGATGGTGCGCGTACACTATTTTCATAATGCGCAACTGGCGGCAACGGCACTTTTGACGGTATGATCAAACAGCAAAAAGGCCACCCCGAAAAACGGTCGCGCATTCTGCTCAACGTGCAACAAATACACGGTCGGTTTTTCGAAGTGTCCCGCAAAAATAGCCTATTCAATAAGACTCAACTCTAGGAAAAAAAGTGGAACTGTCAAAACGCGTACTTGCCATCAAGGAATCCCCCACCCTGGCGATCACCGCCAAAGCCCAGAAACTCAAAGCCGAAGGCCGCGACGTGGTCGCTCTGGCAGCCGGCGAACCTGACTTTGACACCCCGCAACACATCAAAAATGCAGCGATTGACGCCATCAACCGAGGGTTCACCAAATACACCCCGGTTTCTGGAACGCCTAGCCTGAAACAAGCGGTCGTCGCCAAATTCAAGCGCGACAATGGTGTCGAATACAACGTCAAACAGATCTTGGTTTCTGTTGGCGGCAAACAGAGCTTTTTCAACCTGTGCATGGCATTGATCGGCCCAGGGGACGAAGTGGTGATTCCTGCACCGTATTGGGTCTCTTACCCAGATATTGTGTTGCTAGCCGAAGGAACTCCGGTTGCCGTTGAATGTGGGATTGAGCAAGGCTACAAACTCAGCCCGAAACAATTGGAACAGGCGATCACCCCCAAGACACGGTTGCTGGTACTTAATAGCCCATCCAACCCGACTGGCGCAGTGTATACCTTGGACGAACTCAAAGCCCTGGCTGAAGTTCTCAAGCACCACCCACGCGTTATGATTGCCTCCGATGACATGTACGAGCACGTACTCTTGGGTGACACCCGCTTCTTCAATATTCTAAATGCAGCACCAGAATTGAAAGAGCGCACCATTCTACTCAATGGGGTCTCCAAGGCCTACTCGATGACCGGCTGGCGTATTGGCTATGCAGGTGGCCCACAATGGCTAATTAAGGCAATGGAAAACATTCAGTCGCAATCAACCTCCAACCCAACCTCGATTTCCCAGGTTGCCGCCGAGGCTGCACTGAACGGTGACCAAAGCTGTATCACCCCGATGCTAGAAGCCTTTAATCAACGCCATGTGTATGTGGTTGATTATTTCAACCGCATTCGCGGCCTGAAATGCCTAGCAGCAGGTGGTGCCTTCTATGCCTTTGTTGATGCGCGCGAAGCCATCAAGAATTTGCACGCCGAAGGCAAGATTAGCGAAGCGAGTGATTTGGCGCTAGGCGGCTTCTTGTTGGAAACCCAGGATGTAGCCGTAGTACCGGGATCGGCTTTTGGTGCAAATGGTTATTTCCGCATTAGTTTTGCCACCAGCATGGCAAACCTTGAAAAAGCACTGGGCCGGATTGAAAAAGCATTGAGCTAAGTAAACCAGCCTCAGCACAAGAGCCCGGAACGCGTCTCTCTGTACGCGCCGGGCTCTTGTTTATTGACACTTAATGACAATGGATTATTGCAATCCACGCCCTGCCCTCCTAACCTTAAAATACCATCCAAGGAGGGACACCCAATGCGTAAGGCAATTCTGTTGTTCTGGCCGTCATTTATCATCGCCGGCCTGGCGTCCGTCACATTTTTTACCCTGTTTGACCCTTACGAACTACGCTTACACGGCACACAGTTGTTCGCAGACAAACGCTCGGCCTACTCTTTTTTTCTGTTGGCAGCTTGGGCATTTGGCGCACTTAACACTGCCGTGGTGATCTTATTGCAAAAAACTGCGAGCCAAATCAATGGACCAACCCCACCGCCGCCCCCCGAGGCTACGGTTGGCGATCCCGACCAAGCATAGAATCGTGAAGAAAATGCGGGACTCACTGCAGCGCCGTGCGTCACAGATTCTACTGACCCCATAAGAAATGCCGTTCACTACCAACAAGTGAACGGCATTTCGACTGCGTGGGCGGTGTTACAACACCCAGCTAAACACTTCAGAACAGCTTCAACCCCTTGAGCATCACCACCAGAATCAACAACGGCGACACCCAGCGAGCCAGCAAGAACACCACCTTGAGCACCGGCAGATTCAAGTGCCCATGGTTGCTCAACTCTTCCTTAAAGCGCTTGAAGCCCCAAATCCAGCCCACGAACAGGCACAAACCAATACCACCCAGCGGCAGCATTACGTTCGAGGTCAGAAAATCGAACAAATCAAACGCTGTCATACCAAACAGTTTAAATTCAGCCAGTGCACTATTGGATAGCGCACAAGTCGAGCCCACCACGGCCAATAGTGCCATGGTGGCCCAAGTGGCTCTGGTGCGCGGCATTTTAAAACGCTCGTGTAGCAGTGCAATGGGGACTTCCAGCAGTGACAGCATCGCGCCCATTGAAGCAACGGCGGTCAAAACGAAGAACACCACCATGAAGAATTGACCAAACGGCATGTTATGAAACACGGCAGGAATGGTAATAAACAGCAATGACGGCCCGGCTTCTGGCTTGAAACCGAAGGCAAATACTGCAGGGAAAATAGCAATCCCGGCCAACATCGAGACAAACAGGTCGGCACACATCACACGCAAGGCGGTCGCCGGAATATTCTGGTCATCACGGAAATAGCTACCATACGTCATCATGGTACCCATGCCGATCGACAGCTTAAAGAACGCCAGCCCCACCGCGGTCAACAAAACGGTAGCGGTGATTTTGCTAAAATCTGGCTCAAATAAGAATTTGACGCCTTCCATTGCCCCCGGCAGCATCAAGCTGCGCACGCCCACCACCAACAGCAGCAAAAACAACAGCGGCATGAGCTTTTTGGTTGCAGCTTCAATTCCCTTGGATACACCAAACAACAGAATGCACCCCATCAGCCCCAGTACCACCCACTGCCATAGCAATGACTCCATTGGGTCGGAAATCAACTGGCCAAACACCTGAGAGGTCACTTTGGGATCACTAGACAGAATACTGGACCCCATGGCTTTGAACACATAGGCAAACACCCAGGCAGCCACTTCAGAGTAGAAAGCCATGATCAGGAAGGCAGCCAGCACACCCATCACGCTGATCAGCCACCACGGCTGCTTGCCAGGCGATAGCGTCTTCATGGTGGTATAGGCATTGGCCTTGACCTTGCGACCCAGCATGATTTCAGAAATCATCACTGGAAGTCCCACCAATAAGGTAGCAATCAGATAAACCACCAGAAAACCGGCACCCCCGTTGGTACCGGTTAAATATGGAAATTTCCAGATATTCCCCAAGCCGACGGCCGAGCCCAGCGTTGCAGCTAGCACGCCAAAGCTAGAGGTAAATCCGTCGCGGGGGCCTGCGTCTTGTGGCACAGGTTGTTTTTCTTTCTGCATTCTTTGATTCTCTCTTTACCCCAACACCCAAAACCTGCCTTGTGGGTACGAAAGCAGGCGCTCTTATCCGCGGGTTGCCCGCGAATCGGGAGATTTTGCAGGTTTTTTACGCTAAGTGCAAAGTAGCTATTAGGATATAACCTTGGGACGGCACAAAATGCCAAGCAAACGATCAAGCCAAGCAGAGCATGCCTCAAGTTGATCAGCCGAAATATATTCGTCTGGCTTATGCGCCTGTTTTATTGAGCCGGGGCCAATCACTACACAAGGGAAGCCAGCCGAAGCGAAGCAACCCGCCTCAGTGGTATATGCCACGGCCTGTTCAGGCTGCCCTGCGCAAAGTTCAGCCACATAATCCATCAAGATACTCTGTGGCTCAACTTCAAACGGCTGGCAATCGACCAACTGTTCAAAACTGATCCGTGCCTCGGGTGCCACGCGTCTCATTTCTACCAATAAGGTTTGCGCATATTCATACACCGAATCCAGATAGCGCTCTAATCGGTCACCAGGCAGCCAACGGCATTCAAAAATAAACGTGCAGTTGCGCGGCACAATATTAGCCACCGTTCCACCTTGGATGGTGCCCGTCTGCAGAGTCGCATACGGCACATCGTACAATGGCCCACAACGCCCTAGTCGAGACTCGGCTTCCGCCAGCTTGCGGATATGGCCAATCAGCCTGGCGGCGTATTCAATCGCATTCACCCCCTGCGGGGTCAGCGACGAATGCACTGCGCGCCCCTCAACCCGGCAACGAAAGTGCGCAATCCCCTTATGTGCAATCACCGGCTGCATCTCAGTCGGTTCGCCGATAATGCACCCCGCCACGGATTCACCCCGGTCAACTAGATCCCGAATCAGGTGCGGCACCCCTTGGCAGCCGACCTCTTCGTCAAAAGACAGCGCCAAGGCCACCGGCTGCACGAGCGCTCCAGCAGCATGCTGTGCGATCACTTCTGGCAGCCAAGCTAGCACACAGGCAATAAAGCCCTTCATATCAGCGGCCCCTCGGGCGTAATAGCGCCCATCACGCTCGTTCAACTCAAACGGGGCACTCTGCCACGACTGCTGATCAACCGGCACCACATCGCTATGCCCTGACAAAATCAGCACAGCCCCCTCTTCTGGGCCAATGCGTGCAAATAGATTGGCCTTGGTGCCTTCGTCGTTGTACGTCAAGCGACTTGACACCCCCAGAGCCGCCAATTCTTTTTCGACCCAGTCAATCAATTCCAGATTGGAGTGGCGGCTAGTGGTATCAAACGCAACCAGAGTAGACAACAACGGCAATACAGAAGCCTGCATGGAACACCCTCGACAAGATGGAAATTAGTAGCGCACCACAATGCGCCAGCAACATACTACTACTGTATAGGGAAGAAACCAGTTGGCAAACCTCGAAGCACCCGATACAATTCGAACTTCTATGGCGGGTCTCCCCGCATTGCACAGCGATTCAACTGGTCAGGTCCGGAAGGAAGCAGCCAAAATTGCACGGTGCAAGTGCCGGGGGTCGGGCTCGCCACCCCTTCCCTTTCGAAAACAAGCCTTATATTTATGCCAGTGCGACATTGGCATAAAATCCCATTGTCCTCGTTGATTCATTACCGCTACCATTAGGAAAAATTCGATAGCGTTCATATGACCAAGTAATTTATTAACAAAATAAATCGTACTCAATTTAAATATTTTGCTACTTTTAAATTGACGGTCATGTAGAACAAATTAGAACCGTTTTCCGACTTTATCCGAATCGAGAGGAACATCCATGAAATTATTTGAGAAGATTGCCAATCCAAGAGAGATCCGCCGTAAATTGGGTCTGAACCAACAAGAATTTTGGAGCCGTATCGGCGTCACCCAATCAGGTGGCTCGCGTTACGAAAGCGGCCGTAACATGCCTAAGCCAGTACGTGAGCTGTTGCGTCTGGTTCACGTTGAGCAGATTGACCTGTCCCGCGTGCGTCGTGAAGACTTTGATATCGTAGAATATCTTAAAGAAACCCACCCAGATTTGTACAAGAGCCTACGCAAAGCTGTTCGTGCCAAGCTGGAAACCCAAGAAGGCAATGCCGAAGCCATTCTTGGTTAAGCGATTGCTTATACCAAAGCGGAAGCCCACTAGTGGACTTCCGCTTTTTTGTTGCCCTTTATTCACCAGGGTGGCGAACCAAGAGAACCGGCACATCCGATAGTTTGAGCAACCCTTCGGCCACGCTCCCCATCAACAAGTGCATCACTCCGGTCCAGCCATGGGTTCCCATGACCACCAGATCAGCTCCCCAGGCATTGGCATCCTCTAATAGCACGGACGCAATCTTATCCCCCCAGCTTTCAAGGATCTTACACTCAGGTTCCATGCCAAGCGCGCGTGCTTTTTCATGCGCTTGTGATAAAACTTGTTCGCCGGCTTCCTTGACCGACTTCTGTAATTCAGAAGCATCAAGAAACTCAGTGCCGCCCCAGCCAAACTGCGCTAGATCGACTACATGTACCATGCGTACCTGAGCCCCCGTTTCCTTAGCCAACTTGCAGGCTTCCGCCAAGGCCAGGTTAGAGGTTTCACTATCGTCAACTGGCACAAAAATACGTTGATACATGATGCTCCTCCTCTCGGTATCTACCCGCTTATGGTTCCAGTCTAGCAAAGCAACCCGCAAAACGGTTGATACAGATTAAAACACTCCATTAAACTACATGCCATCTAAATGAATTTAAGATGCCATGACAAGAATCCAGATCCAACTTCCCGAACACTTCGTGTTTGATACCATACTCGATGTACGTATTGGTGACATCAATTATGGCAATCACATGGCAAATGATGCAATTTTACGTTTTGCACATGAAGCTAGATTGCGCTTTTTACAGGCTAATGGCTATACCGAACTGGACATCGAAGGGAAAGGCATCATCATGTCAGATGCCGCTATATGCTACAAAGCTGAAGTATTTCATGGCATGCAACTCTGCTTCCGTCTTGGGTTAACCGATTTTTCGCGCTATGGCTTTGACTTGGTTTATCAGGCAATCGATGACAACAGCGGCAAAGAAGTGGCAAGATTGAAAACAGGGATTGTATTCTTCGACTACAACGCCCGTAAAATAGCCGAGATTCCGGAACCTTTTCTAAACCGGTTTCAGGCAGAACAACTAGGAGCACCGTGATGAAACCGTATATGCCCAATTCCCCCCAGGCCATGGCACGTTTTATCGCCATGTTCATGATTACCGATGGACAGATGGACACACGCGAGCTCGATGCACTTGATAAGCTCATGGCCTACGATCTACTAGGGCTAAGCCGCAAACAATTTACGCAGGTATTGGTGGATTATTGCGACGACATTTCCGACGAAGCCGAACAAGACGGTACGATTCACCTGATTGATAAGCAGCGGATTGACGCACTACTCGAAGAAGTCACTGATCCAGGCAAACGCGTTCTCACCTGTGCCCTCTCGATGGATGTAGCCAAATCGGACGGGGATATTAGCGACCCTGAAATCGCCTTGTTACGCTACATCATGAAACAGTGGGATGTGACGCTAGACGATATTGAAGCGCGTTTCGTCAAGAACAAGGCAAAAAGACAAGCGGCCCAGAATGCCGTGGACTGAGGATATCTCGGGTTTTCTCGGCTCACTCAGGCGAGAAGGCAAGAGTCCACTCACACTAAGCGCTTATCAGCGTGACTTAAGTGCGTTATATCGATTGGCGGGTGAACAGCCTATCGAAGCACAAACCGCTCTATTGATTCGGCAATACATTGCCAAACTCCATGGCCAAGGCTTATCCGGTCGTAGTCTGGGACGGATGTTGTCTGCCTGGAGAGGACTGTTTGACTGGCTCATTGGACAGTCTCGCATCGAAGCCAACCCCTGCCTCGGGTTGCGCCCCCCCAAAGAAGGACGACGTCTGCCAAACGCCCTGGGCGTGGATGCAACAGCAGCGTTACTGGATGGGGTAACGCCGGACAGCGATCTGGATCGGCGCGACCTGGCGATGTTTGAACTGTTATATTCATCTGGATTGCGGCTGGCGGAACTGGCCGGGTTGGATCTATCAGACGTCGACTTGCAAGAAAACCTGGCTCAGGTAGTCGGCAAGGGAAATAAAACCAGAATTGTGCCAATTGGTCGGGTGGCGCGCCAGGCCATTCTGGACTGGATCGCGGTCAGGACTGCAGGCCAAGGAGAGTCGGCACTCTTTACTGGAAAATCTGGACGCCGATTAGGGTGCCGACAAATTGAAAAACGCTTATCGGCCTGGAGTATTCGCAGCGGTGCTCAGCAGCATGTACACCCGCATATGTTGCGCCACTCGTTTGCCTCACACCTGCTTCAGTCATCGGGAGACCTCAGAGCGGTACAGGAACTACTCGGGCACGCCAACCTATCCAGCACCCAGATTTACACCAGCCTGGACTACCAACATCTAGCCCAAGTGTATGACGCCACCCATCCACGGGCACACAAGAAAAAATCAGGCGCTTAGCGGCGCTTCAAGCAACTGGGTCAAGCGCTCGAGCGCGACTTCAACGGTCTGCGCCCGCACCTCAGCGCGCCCACCATCAAACTGGCGCACCATAGCCTCGGTAAAGCCATTCGGGCCGGCAATTGCGAACCAAACCGTACCAACTGGTTTGTCCGCTGAGCCACCACCTGGGCCGGCAATTCCTGACACAGCCACCGACCAATCTGCGCCCGAGCGCGTTCGGGCGCCCTCTGCCATCTCACGCACAGTACGTTCACTCACGGCGCCATCTTGTGCCAAGGTCTCGGCAGTGACCCCCAGGAGATGCTGCTTGGCTTGATTGCTATAGGTAATAAACCCAAAGCCAAACCACTGCGACGACCCGGCAATATCGGTCAGCGCGGCACCGATGAGCCCCCCCGTACAAGATTCAGCCGTTGCCAGCCACTCACCCCGCGCCAACAACTGTTGCCCCAGTTGCGCAGCCAAACACTCAGTCTGTTTCATGGCGCCTCCTGTAATGCGCGATCAACCCCTTGGTCGAACAATCATGTTGCATAGATTTCTCGTCCCCGGTTTCAAGTTGCGGCAAAATGCGGCTGGCCAATTGTTTACCGTACTCCACGCCCCACTGATCAAACGAATTCACCCCCCAGATCACGCCCTGCACAAATACTTTGTGCTCATACATGGCTATCAGCATGCCAATAGAGTGGGGCGTCACTTTATCCAGTGCAATCGTGTTGGATGGCTGGTTACCCGGGAATAGCTTCTGCGGTAGCAACACGTCCAGCTCATCACCAGGCAAACCTGCCAACTCAGCAAGCACCTCGGTCTCGGTCTTGCCGTGCATCAGTGCCTGAGTCTGTGCCAGACAGTTAGCCACTAGCACGTTATGCTGGCCATCAATCGGGTAGTGACTATTCATGGGTACAATAAAATCACAAGGGACCAGGCGCGTCCCCTGGTGCAATAGCTGAAAGAAAGCGTGTTGGCTATTAACCCCCTCTTCCCCCCAAATCACTGGACCGGTATCAAAATCCAGTTGCTCACCAAAGCGACCGACTCGTTTGCCATTAGACTCCATATCCATTTGCTGAATATGTGCAGGTAGGCGGCGTAGGCCATGGTCGTAAGGCATAATTGCATGCGTGTGGGCACGATAGAACGTGTTATACCAAATTCCCAATAGCGCTAGCAGCACCGGAATATTGCGTGCAAACGGGGTACCGAAAAAGTGCTGGTCCATGGCATGCGCCCCAGCCAGAAACTCGGAAAACCCGGTATAACCGATAGACAGCATCACCGGCAAGCCGATAGCCGACCAAACCGAATAACGGCCGCCAACCCAGTCCCAAAATTCGAACATATTTGCCGGATCAATACCAAAATCACGTACGGCGGTGTTGTTACACGACACGGCTACAAAATGTCGAGACACGGCGGCCTCAGTCAAATGCGACACCAACCAACGGCGAGCAGCCTGCGCGTTTAATAAGGTTTCAGGTGTGGTAAATGACTTTGATGCCACAATAAACAAGGTGGTCTCAGGATCAAGCTCGCGCAGGGTGCGCGCAATATGTTGCCCGTCAACATTAGAAACAAAGTGCACCTTGAGCTGATCACTGGAATAAGGCGCCAGCGCCTCGGTTACCACCAATGGCCCCAGATCTGAGCCACCAATACCAAGATTCACCACATCGGTCATCGGCTTGCCGGTATAGCCCAGCCAAACACCGTTGCGCACGTTGTCGCTAAATACCCGCATCTGGGCCAGCACCCGATGCACTTGCGGCACAATATCCTGGCCGTCCAGAAACAGAGAGTCCTCTACCGGCAAGCGCAAGGCAGTATGCAAGACAGCCCGATCTTCGCTGACATTGATATGTTCACCCTGGCGCATGCGCGTCATCCAGCCAGACAAATCGGCGGCCTGTGCCAGATCAACCAACAGTTCTAATGTGCGCTCGGTAATACGATTTTTCGAATAATCCAGCAACAAGCCATCTAGCTCAACCGAAAACCGTTCAAAGCGCTGAGCGTCCGCTTCGAACAACTGACGCATATGCATATGGCGCGTTGCGCGCTGATGCTGATGTAGTTTGGCCCAAGCTGACGTTGCATTGATATCGTTTTGACGATAGGCGGACATGAAGTCCTTTCACGGTCCACATACGAGAAAAATGCAGGCAACACACGAAGGTCTGGCTATTGTGCTCCAGACTTCCGCGCGCCCAATTGAAGTTTACAATTTCAGGAAGTTATCCCGGTAGTAGCGCATTTCCTCAATCGATTCAAGGATATCCGCCAAGGCCTCGTGCCGCCCCTTCTTGACAACCCCACGAGCGAGTTCAGGCTTCCAACGCTTGCAGAGCTCTTTCAAGGTTGAGACATCCAGGTTGCGATAATGAAAATGCGTTTCCAAGATTGGCATCCAGCGCGCCATAAAGCGACGATCCTGGCAAATTGAGTTGCCACACATGGGTGAAGCCCGTTTGGGTACATGCTCGTCCAGGAATGCAAGCATCTGGCTCTCGACGTCAGCCTCACTCAGGGTTGATGCCTGCACCCGGCCAATCAAACCTGAACGGCCATGCGTGGATTTATTCCAGTTGTCCATTGCATCCAGCACGCTATCGGGCTGATGTACGGTTAACACGGGCGATTCGGCGACGATATTCAGTTGACTATCGGTAATCACCACGGCTAATTCGATAATCCGGTCTGTATCCGGATTAAGGCCCGTCATTTCCATGTCGAGCCAGATGAGGTTGTTCTGATCTTGTGCCATACTTACTCTTGTTTGCAAAACCCGTTTATTTTCCGCTATTGCCGCACATCCGGCAAACATCCACATAAGAAAAGATATCCGATGGCTGCAGTTTTTACCATGCTATTTATTTTTGCGCTGTGTCTGACCTTGCTGTTGCGCATCTGGTTGGCACAGCGCCAGATCCAACATATAGCATCCTGCAGAAAGGCAATTCCCGCCGCTTTTTCTGACAGCATGACTTTGGAGGAACACCAGCGCGCCGCAGACTACAACCGCGCCAAGCAGCGATTATCTATTCTGGGAGCGCTACTAGACGGCATAATAGCACTCGGCCTGACGCTGGGGGGCGGGCTAGAGGCCATGTGGCAATTAAGTGGCCAATGGTTTACCAATGCCCTCGCTCATGGTACCGCTTTTGTTGCACTCACCACGCTGATAACCAGTCTCTTGACTTTGCCAATCTCACTATTTTCCACTTTTGGCATTGAAACGCGGTTTGGTTTCAATAAAATCACCTGGCGTCTTTATCTGCGCGACAGTGTGCGCAGCACCTTGATCGGCATTGCCATTGGTTTACCACTACTGGCCCTGATCTTATGGTTAATGCAAATTTCTGGCCCACTCTGGTGGCTCTGGGTGTGGGGGGTCTGGTCTGGCTTCAGCTTGTTGATGGTTGCGTTCTACCCAACCGTAATCGCCCCGCTATTCAATCGTTTTACTCCGCTTGAAGACATGGCACTCAAAGCGCGTATCGAAGCGCTGCTGACACGCACGGGCTTTAAGAGCCAGGGGGTATTCGTCATGGATGGATCAAAGCGTTCCAGTCATGGCAATGCCTACTTTACAGGGTTTGGCACCGCTAAACGCATCGTGTTTTTTGACACATTGCTCGAGCGCCTTACCCCGCAAGAAATCGAAGCCGTGCTGGCACACGAGCTGGGGCACTTCAAAATGAAGCATGTACTGAAGCGCATTCTGCTCACTTTCACCTTGTCACTCGTAGCATTATTCATTCTGGGCTTACTGATCCGCGCACCTTGGTTCTACCAAGGGATGGGGGTCACTAGTCAGGGTCCAGCATTAGCGCTGGTGCTGTTTTTTACAGTGATTCCGGTGTTTACCTTCCCGCTTACGCCTCTGGGTAGCCTGATGTCGCGCCGCCAGGAGTTTGAGGCAGATAGTTTTGCCAAGCGTGAAACCGATGCCAATGACCTGATCCACGCACTGGTGAAGCTGTATCGTGACAATGCATCAACCCTGACACCCGACCCGCTGTATTCTATTTTCTACGATTCACACCCACCAGCGTCGATACGCATTGCCCACCTGAAAGAAGCGCTGACATGAAGCTGTCGCACATGCATTGCAACGTCAAACACGCCCAGAGCCCCATTTCAGAAGCAGAGCTGGCCACCCTGTTGGCCAGCCTGCCGGGCTGGGAAATTCAAGGACAAAGTGTGGTAAAAGATTTTGAGTTCATCGATTTCTTTGAAACCATGGCCTTCGTCAATGCCCTGGCCTGGATTGCGCACCAAGAAGAGCACCACCCCGATCTGTCCGTACATTACAATCGCGTCAAAGTAGCATGGAGTACCCACGACGCTGGGCAACTGACACTCAACGACCTGATTTGCGCAGCTAAGTGCGAGACATTGCGAACCGAGAATTAATGACAGCCACAGAGATTGGACAGATTATCCGTAGCCATGGACGGAGCTTCATAGTTGAAGTCAATGGCCGAGAGTATAACTGTAGCACCCGCGGAAAACGCGTCGATTTTGCCTGTGGTGACATCGTTGATATTTTGGTTCAGAACCAAAAACAAGCGGTAATTGAGTCGGTGCACGAGCGCCAAAGCCTGCTGTACCGCCGAGACGAGTGGCGCACCAAGATTATCGCGGCCAATGTCACGCGCATTCTGTTTGTTATCGCCGCAGTTCCCACCCCAAGCGAAGAATTTCTGAACCGCTGCCTGATCGCTGCCGAAGCAGCCAATATCGATCCCGTGATTGTGGTTAACAAGTCTGACCTACCCCAAACGGCAGCATTGCTATCCTCGCTAGAAACCTTTCAGCAGATGGGCTATCAACTGGTCACCCTCTCAGCCAAACAAGATGTATCGCTGCTCCTACCCTGGCTCTCAGGCCAGACCTGTGTCATGGTAGGGCAATCCGGCATGGGGAAATCCACACTGCTTAACGCCTTACTGCCAGACGCACATGCCCGCACAGCCGAGATTTCCACCTCACTGGACACGGGGCGCCACACCACCACCCATGCCACCCTGTTTCACTTGGATGCACGCAGTAAACTCATCGACTCTCCGGGCATGCAGGAGTTTGGTCTTAAACATCTTGATCCGAGCCAATTGATCTACTATTTCCCAGAAATGCGCCCGTTGATTGGCCAATGCAGATTTCATAACTGCACGCACCGTGCAGAACCAAATTGCGCTTTGAAGCAAGCAACCCTAGATGGATCCATTAGGCCATTTCGCTTAGATTTGCTACAACGACTCACTAATGAATTGCTTTAAGTCAAAGTCATAAAATTAATAACAATTTAACCCATTTACAATTTCATTTTTCTCTCTGTATGCTTTAATCAAGGTATGACAGATGATCTCTGTCTACCCCAAAAAATAAAGAGGAGAGAACCATATGAACAAACGCATCGCTCTGGTGAGCGGCGGCATGGGCGGCATCGGAACTGCAATCTGCAAGGCGCTGGCACAAGCAGGTCACATTGTCATTACTACGTATAGCAAACCCGGCAAAGAAGCCGCTTGGCTATCGGACATGCAGGCGCAGGGTTTTACCGCACATGCCTATCAATGCGACGTTTCCGATGCTGACCAATGCCAGCGCATGGTAAAACAAATTCTTGAAGAAATAGGTCCCATCTCAATACTGGTTAACAATGCCGGAATTACCCGCGACGGTACCTTCCGAAAAATGACGGCTGATGACTGGCACGCGGTGCTACGCACTAATCTGGATTCAGTATTTAATATGACGCGGCCGGTAATCGACAGCATGCTTGAAGCAAATTGGGGTCGGGTGATTAACGTATCTTCGATTAACGGGCAAAAAGGTCAGTTTGGTCAAACCAACTACTCTGCCGCCAAAGCAGGAATGCATGGTTTCACGATGGCGCTAGCCCAAGAAGTCGCACGCAAAGGCATTACCGTTAACACCATCTCACCGGGGTATATCGCTACCGATATGGTCATGGCAGTGCCCGAAGAGGTTCGCAACAAAATCATCGCACAAATTCCGGTCGGCCGACTTGGCAAACCAGAAGAAATTGCCGCACTGGCCACCTTCTTAGCATCGGATACCGCCGGTTATATGACAGGCACCAATATCGCAATGAACGGTGGGCAGCACACCATGTAGTATCAACGGGCACAGTAAACCCATGAAACGCCGCGCATGCGGCGTTTTCTTATTCGTAGCACCCATTATTCATTCGCGACGAAGAGAGGCCAGTGAGTCCAACACCCGGGCCACACGCGACCCCATGCGCATTAAACGCTCTAGGGTTTCCGGAGAAAGTTTTTGAACATCGTCAAACCAGGTACTTGAAAGCTCAATCAAATCATACATAGAGCGCATTCTGGCTTGCGCATAACGCTCCCCTTCTTCACTCGCATCCACCAGCAGCGCCCCACGCAAAAAGTTGAGTGTAGGCTCAACCTCCCGGCGGCGTTTTTCCACCGCCAGCGTACGAAACACCTCCCAAATATCCTTCGGTGTTTCAAAGTACTCGCGTCGATCACCTTTAAAATGGGTCAACTTCACCAAGCGCCATTCTTCCAACGCTTTGAGGCCCATGCTGACATTGGAGCGTGACATCTCCAGGCTATCAACAATATCGTCAGCATTTAACGGCTTGGGCGACAGATATAACAAACCATAAATCTGACCAACCGTGCGGCTCATCCCCCAGTGGCGTGCCATCTCACCAAAATGCAAAACAAAACTTTCGGCCAATGGAGAAATATTATCCATATTATTATGATTCCTATTGTTCGGTGACGACTGCTTGCCTCTTTTCGCCACTGCAATGCTGGTGTTTATCAGTAGATAAGATCAATGCGCTATTATATTAGCCTCAAATACGAGCATGACACCATGACAGAGAGCCTGATTAGAAGTGAGAGCCAAGACAAAGCCGAGCGCTACCGCACACTACTACCTCAAGTCGATGCCTTACTTGACGGTGAAACAGACCAGATTGCAGCGTTAGCCAACCTATCCGCTATGCTAAAAATGACTTTTGACTGGCTGTGGGTCGGATTTTATCTAGTCAAACACCAACAACTGGTTCTCGGCCCCTTTCAAGGTCCGCTTGCCTGCACGCGCATTGCATATGGCAAAGGGGTCTGCGGCAATGCATGGGCTCAGGCCAAAACCATCATCGTGCCGGATGTTGACCACTACCCTGGTCACATCGCCTGCTCTTCTGCTTCGCGCTCTGAAATTGTGGTTCCGCTATTCAACCCAAGCGGGCGGGTTGCAGGGGTGCTTGATGTGGATGCAGATACACCGGAACAGTTTGATACGCAGGATGCCGAGTTTCTTGAGGCATTAGCACTCCGCCTGAACCGGCTATTTGACTAGTCAAAAGATGGGCAAAAAAAACCGCCAAATTGGCGGCCAATGACTAAGAGAGGGGACAACCGCTCTTGACCCCTCATCATCGCGCTTATAGCCAGCCATGACGATCAGATCAGTCTCTAAATCCTGCAAGACAGTTATTTGATTAACGAAGGAATTTTCTTATTTTCGCGACAAACCAACGAAAAACCGTTGAGCACACGCCGCGCCCGGCGTAACATCGCGCACCGCATTGCAGGAATGTAAGAACTTGATGGAACATCTTGACCGCGCCCAAGCCTGTGGCATCGACTTTGGTACCTCCAATTCAACGGTGGGATGGCTGAATCCGAGCGGCAGCATCCTGGTCCCACTAGAAGGCCAGGAAACCACCCTGCCATCGGTGGTGTTCTTCAATTACGAGGACGACACCATCCGTTTTGGACGCCGGGCACTGGCGGACTACCTAGAGGACAATGAGGGGCGATTGATGCGCTCGCTCAAAAGTCTGCTCGGCTCAAATTTGATTGATGGGCAAACCGAGGTCCAGGGTAAAGTATTGCCGTTTCGCCATCTACTCACTGTGTTTATCGGTGAAATCAAACGCCGTGCACAAGCACATGCGCAACAAGACTTTGAACAGGCGGTCATAGGCCGCCCAGTGTTTTTTGTCGACGACAATCCCAAGGCCGACCGCCTGGCAGAAGATACGCTGGCGGAGATCGCTGGCCGTATAGGGTTTAAAGAAGTCAGCTTTCAATTCGAGCCAATTGCTGCTGCCATGGACTACGAAGCGGAAATTGATCGTGAAGAACGGGTTTTAGTCGTCGACATCGGTGGCGGTACCTCAGACTTCTCACTCGTGCGACTATCGCCACAGCGTCGCCTGATCATGGATCGGCGCGATGACATTCTGGCGACCGGCGGGATTCACATTGGTGGTACTGATTTTGACCGCCAACTTAGCCTAAGTCAGGCCATGCCACTACTTGGATTCAAGAGCCGCCTGCGCAACCAGGCTGAGATGCCGTCCAGTTATTACTTTAATCTAGCAACATGGCACTCAATTAATTCGGTTTACACACGCAAGGTATGGATGGAGTTACAAGACGTATATCGTGACGCTACCGAGCTTGAGCGCCTAGACCGGCTTTTCAATTTAATTCGGCAACGCGCAGGACATCGATTAGCCATTGACATCGAGCAAGCCAAAATAACGCTATGCAGCGAACACCGTGCCACACTATCGCTTGAGCACCTAGAAGCCGGCCTAAACCCCATCTTTGAACGTGCGAGCTTCGAACAGGCGATTGCTCCGCTGGTTGATAAAATTGGGGCGACCGTGGCGATCTTATTACAAGATGCAGGACTGGCTGCGAACCAGATTGACACGCTGTACTTTACTGGGGGGGCTAGCGGTATTCCATGGTTGCGCCAGCGGATTGCCACTTTGCTACCGGCTGCGCGCCAAGTAGAAGGCAACCGCTTTGGCAGCATAGGCTGTGGCCTGGCGATGGAAGCAGCCAAGCGTTATGGTTAATACGCTAGCGGGGCTGATCCTATCGGCCCCGCAATAAGCACACTCAGACTAGCGATTCACTACAATGCGTTCCACTTGGCGCAAAGCCAAAAGATTACGGCCTCCGGCATAGCTCACAGAGGACTGCAGATCTTCCATTAACTCCACCAGCAGTTTCCCCATATTGCCTTTGTACTCGACCAAAATCTTCTTGCCCTCAACATTGGTATAAGCGCCCTTGTTATATTGCGAGGCACTGCCGAAATACTCTTTGTAGTGTTTGCCATCAATCTCAACAATATTGCCGGCCGATTCATCAAAGCCTGCAAACAACGAGCCCGCCATCACCATGGTAGCGCCACAGCTCAATGCCTTGGCAATATCGCCATGCTCAACGATTCCGCCATCGGCAATCACCGGCACACTCACCGCCGCTGCACAATCCAGCGTAGTCGACACCATTGGTCGATGAAATCCCGTTTTATTTTTTGTAATGCACACGCGGCCACCAGCAATCCCCGCTTTGATCGCATCACACCCCCAGGTTTCCAGGTCTCGTGCTGCCTCGGCGGTAGCAATATTGCCGCCAATCAAAAAGGAATCTGGAAACAGGTCCTTGATCTGCTTGATCATGCGTTCGGCCTTGACACACCAAGCGTTGGCAATGTCCATCGTGATGTAGTGCGGCGTCAGTCCTGCTGCCTTCAGGGCGCGCAGTTGCTGCACAGCATCGTCATTGACGCCAACACTGATCGAAGAATACAAATCCTTCTGGTGCATGTCAGCCACAAAGCTGACCACATCAACATTGAAGCGATGCATGGTATAGAACCAGCCCCTACGTGCAAAAAACTCGCAAGTTTCTGCATCCACGACACTTTTCATATTGGAAGGGTAAACCGGCATCACAAACTGACGCGCCCCCAATACCACCGAGGTATCACATTCTTTGCGACTATCAACAACAGTTTTCTTCGGTACCAGATAGATATCGGCGTAATTTAATTCGGTGTTCATCATGCGTACTTACCTCCGTGCAACGTGCAAATAAAAATGGTAGGGCCCCAAACAAAAAGGGAGCCGTTAAGGCTCCCAAGTTGCAGCACGCCCTGCGGCACCATTTTTGGTTTCGCACGCACTGTTAAAACAAATTTACGCGCCAGCTATCTGAGCGTCAAGCGTTTTTTACTTCACATGAAGCAAATTAAGAATCGAGGAGATTAGCGGTGCCAAGTCCTTCATTTATCGCACCAATCCATATCATAGCCCGCTTCCAACCAAGTCAGAATCGGCGCCCAGGCTGCACGATCTTTCTCAGTACGACTGGCCGGCAAATCAAACAAGCTCAGTCCGCTCGAAGCTGCCTGCACATACATCTGGGTATCACGCAACCACCCCAGCACCGGAACATCGTGGCGCGCCAGAAACTGCTCTAACTCACGCGCAGAGCGGGTACGCGAATCAACCCGCATACCGATCACCCCCATGAAAACCTTGTTTTTACGCAAAGCTTTCTCTGCCAACAGATTTTCAAAAAAGGCTTCACTGGCCCACATATCAAATGGAGACGGTTGGATCGGGATCAAAATACGGTCAACCCGCTGAATCAGCGCCGTAAGTTTTTTCCCATGCAAGCCAGCGGCGCTATCCAGCACCATCACCTGCGTCCCCTTTGGTGGGCGTGCAGGGGCTCCCGGAGAAACTTCCCAACCATGAACTCCACGTAATGTAGCCGGGCGCCGCGCTAACCAATTCAAAGAAGTCTGCTGGCGATCCACATCCCCCAGCATTACTTGCTGTCCCACGCTGGCATAATACCCTGCCAGGTTAGTAGCCAAGGTTGACTTACCACTCCCCCCCTTGGGGTTAGCCACCAAAATCGAACGCACCATAATCCCCCCCCAGAATCTGACAACGATAACAGGCCATTCAGTTGCCGAGCTAAGCTCTGATTTATTGGCTTTTGATTGAAAAACAGCCAACACCGACTAGTATGCAGATAGGCCATTAGACTTGGCAAAAGCAGAGAAAGCCACCCCTAGATTCAAACCCAGTTCAAAGCCACAGATTCACCCGCACAGATAACCCAGAGGCAAAGGGAACCATATTCAATCCATAAGGCCAAAGATTGAATTGATCAAAGCTTAGTCTCTGCTGCGACGCCTTCCAACCTCTAAGCACCACGTGAATCGCCTATACTACTAATGCATGTCATAATGCGCCCAACAACAATAGAACATCCATCATAAAGCAACGTAGATACAATTAATGCAAGCGCCCACGACACTCTGGCTGGTCTTCGCCCTGATCGCACTGGGCATCGAATTCATGACCGGTACGCTCTACCTGCTGGTTGTCGCTATCGCACTGACTGGCGGCGGATTGGCGGCCTGGTTCAACCTCAGCGACGCAGCACAGTACATCATCGCCAGTTTAAGTGGATTACTGGCCTATATCGTGGTTTCACGCTGGAAAAGTCGTATCAGCTTCACCCCCAATCATCAGGCGGATAATCCTGACCAAGGGCAAGAAGTTCGTATTTTGCGCATTACCGCTCCGGGCTACGCTCGGGTTTTCTATCGCGGAACAGAATGGGACGCACAGTTTGAAGGTGTCACCCCTCAGGTTGGCGACGTGGCCATCATTATTGGACACGACGGTAATCATCTGATCATCTCGCCCATCACAGCTGGAAACCAATAGACCATGGAACTCACCCTCGCAATCTTCGTCGTTGTGCTGCTTTTTATTCTGAAATCAGTCAAGGTAGTACCACAACAACATGCTCTAGTACTTGAACGCATGGGCCGTTTTCACTCAGTATTGGTGCCTGGGCTCAATATCATCATCCCCTTTATTGATCGTATCGCTTATCGCCACTCGCTAAAAGAGGTCCCGCTTGATGTGCAAAGCCAAGTCTGCATCACCCGCGACAATACCCAGTTAAAAGTGGATGGCATTCTTTATTTCCAGGTTACCGACCCACAACGCGCATCCTATGGTTCCAGTGACTACATCCTGGCTATCTCACAATTGGCACAAACCACCTTGCGTTCAGTCATTGGTAAAATGGAGCTCGACAAGACATTTGAAGAACGCGACGAAATCAACCGGGCAGTCGTTGCTGCGCTGGATGAGGCGGCTTTCAGTTGGGGAGTCAAGGTTCTACGCTATGAAATCAAGGATCTGGTGCCACCGCAAGATATTCTGCATGCCATGCAGGCTCAAATCACCGCTGAACGCGGCAAGCGCGCGCGTATTGCCGAATCAGAAGGTCGGCAGATAGAGCAGATTAATTTAGCGACCGGTGCACGTGAAGCAGCGATTCAAGAGTCAGAAGGACGGCGTCAGGCCTCAATTAATCAAGCTCAAGGACAGGCAGAGGCAATGCGACTGGTAGCCGAGGCCACGGCAGAAGCCTTGACACGGGTGGGTGCCGCCATCGGCAAGGATGGCGGCATGGCTGCCGTTAATCTAAAAGTAGCCGAACAATATGTCGCCGCTTTCTCTCAACTAGCCAAAGAAAGCAACACGGTTATCATGCCAGCCAATGTTGCAGATATTGGCGGATTGATCGCAAGTGCCATGAGTGTGGTGAAACAACAGGTAAAACCCTAAATAACTACTGGCTGGCAACTTGAATTGCCAGCCAGCAACCCCCATAATCCCTTGAACTAATTTTTGACCCTATGCAGCAATGAAATTCATATCTGACCTCTTCCCCGTGCTGCTATTTTTCGGTGCGTATTCACTGAACCGCAACATTTACCTGGCCACCTCCGTCGCCATTGCCGCATCCGTGTTGCAGGTTGGCTGGCTCTTGGTACGCCGCCGTAAGATTGACATCATGCAATGGGTCAGTTTGGTGCTGATTGTGGTTTTTGGTGGCGCCACGTTACTGCTGCACAATAAACATTTCATCATGTGGAAACCCACCGTTCTATATTGGCTAATGGGAGTCGCTCTGATCATTAGTCAACGCATGGGGAAAAATGGTTTACGGGTCCTAATGGGTAAGCAACTCACCCTTCCCGACGCCCTCTGGCATAAATTGAGTTTTGCCTGGGCCAGCTTTTTTATACTGGTTGGCGGCTTGAATTTGCTGGTGGCGTATTACTGCTCTGAAGACGTCTGGGTTAAATTCAAACTATTTGGTGTAGTCGGTCTGCTGGTAGTGTTTGCCATTGCGCAGAGTCTGGTTCTCGCCAAATATATTCAGGAAGAGTAAAACATGCTCTACGCCCTTATGGCGCGCGACAAACAAGGATCGCTCGAACAACGGATGGCCGCACGCCCCGCGCACTTGGCCCGCCTGACTGAACTACAGAACCAGGGCCGACTGATTATTGCGGGCCCATTTCCAGCAATTGACAGTATCGATCCAGGTCCTGCCGGCTATAGCGGGAGTCTGGTGGTCGCTGAGTTCGACAGTCTGGAAGCAGCACAGAGCTGGGCCGATGCTGACCCATATGTTAAAGCAGGGGTTTACGCCGACATCGAGATCAAACCATGGCGTAAGGTTTTCCCCTCATGAGTAACAGCGATACCATCGCCTTGGCGCAACAACGGCTGGGCATCCTTGAGCCGACCCTGGTCTCGATTGAGGACGACAGTCACAAGCACGTGGGTCATAGCGGCGCGCGCTCGGGAGGTGGGCACTACCGCCTGACGATTATCAGTCAACAATTTCACGGTTTAGGCCGCGTGGCGCGGCATCGTCTAGTGTATCAAGCACTGGGCGATCTCATGCAAACTCGGATTCACGCCTTGGCAATTGAAGCCATGGCGCCGGACGAATCCTGAATTCATTACAAGGGGTTAATATGCATTATTCCAGACTGGCCGGACTTCTGATTGCCGCATCCATCTCTATGCCGTCACTGGCACAAGCTGAATCAGTGGCCATTGTCAATGGAACGTCAATCGAAAAACAAGACATCGATCAAGCAGTTAGCTATATCGTACGCAGCAGCAATGGTCAGGCACAAGATACGCCAGCGCTACGCGAAGACGTAAAAAACCGCCTGATTAATCGCGAAATCATTCTGCAAGAAGCCAAGAATCGTGGTTTGGACAAAACCCCGGACGTCAAGCGCCAGATCACTCAGGCCAGCCAGGACATCATGCAAGATGCTCTGTTTGCCGACATCATGAAAAAGCAGCCGATTGACGAAGCCAAAATTCAAGCACGTTATCAAGAAATCAGCACAAAGCTCAATGGCACACGCGAAGTACATGCCATGCAGATCACGCTAAAGACTGAAGCCGAAGCCAAAAAAGTGATTGCTGATCTGAAAAAGGGAGCGCGCTTTGAACAACTGGTCAAGACACGTTCCGCTGATCCAGCTGCCCGCGAAAATGGTGGGGATATGGGCTACGGCAACTTGAGCAACATGGCACCTCCGCTGGCTGAAGCATTGAAAGATCTGAAGGCTGGACAAATTTCACAACAACCGTTCCATTCGAATATCGGCTGGCACGTATTCAAGGTAGTTGATGTCCGTGCGGCCAAGGCACCGGCTTTCGATAAGATCAAGGGCCAGATTGCACGGCAGCTGCAGGAAGAACAAATCGCCCAAACGGTGAACGACCTGCGTAGCAAGGCCAAAATCCAGTAACCGAACAGAGACGGAATCGCTATGTACAAAAAACTGTTAGCCGGTGTACTGGCTTCTGCACTATTCTCCGGCGCCGCTTTGGCTGCTGACATTCAAGTCAACGGCACGCCGATTTCGCAAGCGCGTATTGACGCCGTGATGCAGATGATGGCGGCGCAGGCTCAGGCACAAGGCCAGCCGGTTGACCCGCGCATGAAAGACATGGTGCGCGACCAACTGGTTACCGCTGAAGTGCTGCGCCAAGAAGCCGTGCGCAAAGGGCTGGACAAGTCGCCCGAGGTGATTGCCGAGCTACAGAACATGCAGGCCATGACGTTGGCAAACCGGTTGGTCAAAGACTTTCAGCGCACCACACCGGTTTCCGACTCAGACGTCAAGGCTGAGTATGACAAACTGAAGGCCGTCACTCCTGCCAAGAAAAGCTACCATGCGCAGCATATTCTGGTTGCCACCGAGGCAGAGGCAAACGCAGTGCTCGTGGCCTTACGCAAAGGCAAACCTTTTGCTCAACTGGCACGGGAAAAGTCTATTGACACCGGCAGCAAGGCCAACGGCGGCGATCTGGGTTGGAGTGACGCATCCAATTTTGTAGGGCCGTTCGGTGACGCGATGACCAAGCTTTCCAAGGGACAAATCAGCGCCAAGCCGGTTCAGACCCAATACGGCTGGCACATTATCAAACTAGATGATGTTCGCACCGAATCCTTCCCTCCGCTTGCCACCCTGCACGCACAGCTGGCACAACGTATCTTGTCGGAACGACTTGATCGTTATATTGGCGAATTGAAGGCCAAGGCTAAGATTCAGCAATAAGTCAGAAGGAAAACGGGACGACTTGTCCCGTTTTCTTTTCATCTTGCTACCATCGCCCGCTAGAGTTGTTAAAGTTCTTCGTCTTCATCGTCAACTTCTTCACTCCATGGCGGCGCGTGTTTTTCTAAAAAAGCCGCCACCCCAGTCAACTGCTCTTCACCACCGATTAGCTGCAAAAAAGCCTGTTTGCTGGCAGACAAATGCGCTTCCAATGAAGTTTCGGCACTGTCTTCAATCAACTTACGCGCAGCGCGCACTGCCTGCGGCCCTTGTTGAGCCACTTTATTAGCCAAACTGACCGCAATAATTTTGGCAAAACCCGGATCCACCACCTCCTCAACCAAACCAATCCGGCATGCGGTCTCCGCATCCAATACCTCACCGCCCAGTATCATGCGCTTGGCCCAGGCTGCCCCCACTTTATCCACCAGTAATTTGCCACCGCCGGCCCCTGGAATCAGGCCAACCAAGGCTTGCGTCATCCCTAACTTTGCGCCACGCTCGGCGACAATATAATCACATGACAGGGCGCACTCCAAACCGCCCCCCATGGCAAAGCCATTGACCGCAGCAACGGTCACGCCATCAAAGGCCCGAAGCGCAGCAAAGGCTTCTAGCATGGCATCCAGCGCCTGTTCAGCCTGCACACCATCACCATGTTCAAAGGCCGCCAGCGATGCCCCAGCAGAAAAAAAGTCCTCACCCGCCCCGGTCAGTACCACCGCTCGAACCGCCGGATTCTGGCGCAACAGCCTAAGTTGTGCCGTTAACTGCTCCAGTGTTTCTAGCGTCAACAAATTGGCAGGTGGCTGATTCAATGTCAGAATCGCCGCACGCCCCAGATACTCGAGAATAATAGGGCTCCCCATCGCATTCATCACTTTCCCCTTGTCAATTTTTATATGTTTTACAAACGGTTCCCCTTTGTTTGCGAGAAGAATTCGCAAGACTCTACTCGCAGGACTCCTGTTACCGTTCTAGTCTTATGGTGATCAAAAGCAAACACAACTGGCATAACAAATTTATAGGGTGCCCAATCTGCATAGCGCTGACAACTGTTAGAATAGGGGTTTTGCGCACAATAACGCCATGATCGACACCAGTCTGTTAGTACTTTTTCTTGCTGGACTACTCGGCGGTGGGCACTGCATTGGCATGTGCGGCGGCATCGTTGCCGCCCTCACCTTCAATCTTCCTCCTGGTCGTGGTCGCTGGCAGATCCTATTGGGCTACAACCTGGGACGGATGTTGAGCTATGTCGCAATCGGCGCCTTGCTTGGGGCATTGGCTGGAGTGGCACTCAATCAGATGCGCAGCTTGCAAATGCTGCTGTATGTAGTGGCTAACCTGATGATTATCGCCATGGGACTCTATTTGGCAGGACTGTCACGTGCCATTACCCTGGTCGAGAGTCTAGGACAGCCGGTATGGCGCAAGCTACAGCCCTGGGTCAAAGGTTTGCTACCGGTGCTCTCGCCACTGCAAGCGGTACTCGCTGGAGCGATCTGGGGATGGGTGCCTTGTGGGCTGGTATACAGTGCAAGCTTATCGGCCATGGCCAGCGGTAGCGCGGCCAACGGCGCGTTAGCCATGCTGTGCTTCGCATTGGGAACCTTGCCAAATTTATTGGCAATGGGCATTTTTGCCGATGCCTTGCGTGCCAGCTTGCAAAAACGCTCGATACGACTGGTTGCCGGAATGCTGGTGACCTCAATGGGGGTAATCCAGCTAGGACGCATGGCGCTTAAGTTTATCTAAGCCAGTTAACAAGACAGGCCAGGGTAATCTTGCCCATGGCCTGTGTTCTAAAGCAGCGGAATGACTGCCTGCTATTTTAGCGAGCGCATAATGGTCGTGACATTATAGCGAAACATTTTTTCCCAACTATCCGCCGGGCCGCCGGGTACTGACAGTGCGTCTGAGTACAATTTATCACTTACACGCACATGTGCCTCATTAGCAATCTGCTTGAGCAAATGCTGGTCTGTCATACTCTCAAAAAAGATTGCCTTAACCTTTTCAGTACGCAATTGGCGCACCAACTTGGCAACCCCCATCGCAGAGGCTTCAGATTCAGTGCTCACCCCTTGTGGCGACAAAAACCGAATCTGATAGCGATGCCCCAAATAGCCAAAGGCATCATGCGAAGTCACCACCTTGCGCTGCGCTGCAGGAACCGAAGCAAACTGCGTACTGGCCCATTGATCCAGAGCCGTCACCCGCAGAGAAAAAGCATGAGCGCGTTGATGATAGACCGCGGCACCGGCAGGATCCGCCTTGCTCAAGCCCGCTTCAATATTTTTCACATACAGTTGCAAACGTTGTGGATCATGCCAGGCGTGGGGATCAATAAGCTCTTCACCTATGCCCTTGATTGGCTGAACACCCCGGCTCGCCACGACAGTGACTCCCTTAAACCCCGCCGAACGTGTCAGACGGCCTAGCCAGCCTTCCATTCCCAGTCCATTGACCACAAACACCTGCGCGCCAGACAGTTGCTTCACATCCGATGGTGAAGGCTGAAACACATGGGCATCTTGATCGGGGCCCACTAAGGACACCACGCTTACGCGATCGCCACCGACCTGCCGTGTCAAATCAGCCAATACACTAAAACTCGTCACCACGCGCACACCGGCCAGGGCACTCAGCGGTAAACAGAGCAGCAACAGCAGACTTACTATTTTTTTCATGTCAGGTTTCCCGTAATCCTCAACTTTCAAGGTGTCTAGCCCGAATATACCGTGGCAAAGCACCACCTTGCGGCGCAACCAGCAATGACAACAAATACGCCATTCCCGCCAACAAAATAATCGACGGCCCTGATGGCAACTCAAAATAGAACGACAGCAACAAGCCTCCCAAGCCAGCACCAAAGGCTAGCAACACAGACACCATCAACATGACCCCGACCGAAGCGGCCCATAAGCGCGCGGTAATCGCCGGTAGCATCATCAAACCCACCGCCATCAGGGTGCCGAGCGACTGAAACCCTGCCACCAAATTCAACACCACCAGCACCAGAAACAGCATGTGCCAGACGCCACCGCGCACACCGATGGCGCGCAAGAATACTGGATCAAGACTCTCGAGTAACAAGGGACGATAAATGACGGCCAAGGCTAATAGCGAAAACGATGCCACCCCTGCGACTAAGTACAGTGAGGCATCATCCACGGCCAATACCGAGCCAAACAAGATATGCATCAAATCAATATTGTTGCCATGGGTAGACACCAGCAGGACCCCCAGCGCCAATGACAGCAAATAGAAAGCCGCGAAACTGGCATCTTCTTTGATAGAAGTAAAGCGAGTGGCCAATCCGGCCAACAAAGCGACCAATACACCGGCGCCAAACCCACCCAGACTCATGGCTGGCAGACTCAGTCCGGCGCACATAAACCCAATGGCTGCGCCAGGTAGCACGGCATGGCTCATGGCATCGCCGACCAGACTCATGCGCCGCATCACCAAAAACAGCCCAATCGGTCCGCTCCCGAGCGCCAAAGCCAAACAGCCAACCAGGGCGCGGCGCATAAAGGCGAATTCGATAAACGGTGACACCAAAACTTCATAGGCATGCCACATCAAGCATCCTCCCCATTAACATGGCAAACCGGCGCACGCTCATGCCAATGCTGGGCAACCTCGACCGCACGCCTTAAATTAGCCTCCACCAGCACTTGAGCCGTGCCCCCCCAGGCTACGACCTCGCGAGCCAATAGCAAGGTATAGGGGAAATAGGTGCGGACTTGCTCATAGTCATGCAACACAGCGATCACCGTACGACCTTCTTCACTCCATTGACGAATCAATTCCAACAGGTCATAAGTCGTACGCGCATCCACTGCATTAAACGGCTCATCCAACAGAATCAACTGGGCGTTCTGTGCCAAAATCCGCGCAAACAACACACGCTGAAACTGACCGCTGGACAAAGCCGAAATCGGACGCTCGGCAAAGTCGGACAAGCCAACCGACTCAAGAGCCTCTGCGGCCTGAACAAAACCATCACGTCCCACCTTGCCAAATAGACCCGACTGGTGCCATAGCCCGGTAGCCACCAAATCCAGCACCGATACTGGAAGGCTGCGATCAATTTCTGCCTGCTGTGGCAGATAAGCGATTTCGCCTCGGGTAAAACCATTCAGCGAAACATGGCCTGCATCGGGACTCAGCATGCCAATCATGGTTTTAAGCAAGGTGCTCTTACCTGCTCCATTTGGACCGACAATCGCCGTCGCGGCGCCAGTGACAAAACTGCCATTCACATGATGAACCGCAGGATGTCGCTGGTAGGACACCGTCAAATTATGCACACTGACTGTCATGCCCCACCTCCCAACGCCCAAGCCACCAACAACCACAATCCCAACAGAATCACCAGCGCAAACAGCACGCGTTCTATTGCCGACATCGACAACAGACTAAACAGCCGCTGTCGTGGCACAAATTTGCTCATGCTTACTTTTCCAGACAAGCGCGCAATGCGCTTTCAATCGCACCAACATCAATAGCCGGGGCGATCAGTTCAAAACGGTTATCGCGACGCCAGGCAACCTGGGTGGCGCCCCATTGTCCCTCGACCCAGTTTAGCCAGACCCAATCATCCAACACCCGAAAGATTCCTTTCGCGCGCACGAGTCCGGGAACCCGCTGCGCCAGCGTGTCAAAAAAGGCCGTCAGCAACACACCATCAAAAGCGGCTTCCGGTTCAAAGGTCCAGCCCTGAGACTGCCAATCACTGCTGGTGTCACGCAATAAACGTGGGCGGTAAGCACTCCGCTGCCCAGCCGCAGCGAGTTTCAGCCAAGCCGGGTCGAGTTCGCCATTGCGCACCTCCGCCACCAGAGCTTTGGGGGGGAATAGCCCTTCGGTTTGAAGACGAAAAGCCTCCATGGTCGGAATGTCAGCCAGATCAACTTTATTAGCGACCAGCACATCAGCTAAGGTCACCTGGTCACGATACAAAGGCTGACGCAGATAATCAGGGTTAATAAATTGGCGCGGATCCACCAAGGTTAGCACTGCGCCAATACTCAGCGCTTCGGCCAAAGGCGGGTGACGTAGTTCATCAATCACCCCGGCTGCGTGCGCCAAGCCACTGGCCTCAATTAGCAGACGATCAGGCTTGGCACGACGCACCAAGTTAGCAATGGTTGCCGTCATTTGAGGGCCAGCAACACAGCACAGACAGCCACCGGCAATTTCCGCCATTGGCACATCTCCGCCGGATAGCACGGCGCCATCAATGCCAATTTCGCCAAATTCATTAACAATCAGCGCCCACTTTTCATCTTTTGGCTGATGGGCAATCAGATGGCGCAAAGCCGTGGTCTTTCCCACACCGAGAAACCCAGTAAATAGATTAACGACCGTTTTTTTCATTGGAGACAGTGTTTACAGGTGCCCGTGAGCACCATATTTTGAGGATGCACAGAAAAACCCAGGGCTTTGGTCAGTTCTCCCAAGACGGAAAGACAAGGAGCAGCATCAATCTCTTCAATCGCGCCACAATCGCCACAGACCAGAAACAGAGATTCGTGCTGGCAGCCAAAATGATCACAAACCACAAAACCATTCAGTGCCTCAACCCGATGCAACAATCCTTGCGCCACCAAAAAATCCAGAGCGCGATACACCGTTGGCGGAGCGGCAGCCGCTCCACGTTGTTTCTGCAGATCAGCCAGAACCTGATAAGCCTTGACCACACCAGCATATTGCAAAACCAGCTCCAGCACTTCGCGCCGCAATGCTGTCAATTTGCAACCATGCAAAGCACAATGACGTTCTGCTGCAGCAATAAATAACTGTTTATCCATCTGCGCATCTCCCAAGGCAGGGATAGAATGTTATATCATAACATTTTACATCACAAGTCTTAACAGACGGCATCGGCATCACTATCCCATTGTGATAAAATTGACGTCACTCAGACTGGTAGAAGTAAAACCAGACACCCCAATCCAAGCGCGACTGAATAACATGAAAAAATTGCTGATACTCGGCCTACTGGCCATGACCACTCTCCCGGCACTCGCGGCTCCTGGTGGTGCAGAACGTCAACAGGCATTTAAAAAAGTCCTGCTGCATTTTGAACCAATGGGCACCATGGTTCGTGGAAGTACCCCCTACAACAAAAATATCTTCATACAGCATGCCGATGCGCTAAAACTGGCTGCCGCCCTGCCTTTCACCTTGTTTGCACCACACAGCATCGACAGCAAAAGCCGGGCCAAACCTGAAATCTGGAGCCAGCCAGCCAAGTTCAAGACAGCAAAAGACAACTTCATTAACGCGGTCGGCGCGCTGGATAGTGCAGCCCAAAGCAGTGACTTGAATACCATCAAGAAACGCTATGATGTTGTCACACAAAGCTGTAAAGCCTGTCACGACAGTTTCCGTGGTCCCAAGGTCTGAGTCCCTCTCCCCGGTCGATGCAACAAGACCGGGGAATCTGATCACAAGCTAAGCAACGCCCAATACAAGCGCTATCACAACACCAACCGACACCACCAGGCTCGCCAATGCCAAACTTAATGGCGCGAATTTAAGCGGTGCCACTTCCGAGTCAAACTCTTTGCGCCCCGACAACATGGCACGCACCAGATTTTGCTTTTTGAAGATGCGATGCGCCACAACGGCTGCCACATGTACCGCCACCAGCGCCAAAATCAGGTTAAAACTGAACTTATGCACCGAGGTCACGGTTTCTGACAATGAAGACCCAAGCCAGTGCGCTAAGGGACCATCGTAAAGATAGCTATCCACATCCGACGAAAACAGCCCACTCACCACCTGAAACAACAACACCAGTAACAATGCCACTACCATCAGGCCACCCAAAGGGTTATGCCCGGGAATCTCGGCTTCAGCCAACTTACCCGCCAGGTAGCGCTGCACCACTAAAGGGCCTCTAACAAACTGAGAAAAGCGCGCGGTCTGACTACCCAGCACGCCCCAGATCAGACGAAATAGAAGCAAAGCCAAGATTGCCTCGCCACACCAAATATGGAAACGCAGCCAATCCCCCCCCTGCTCACCCGTCACCCACATGGCCGCCACCAGGCCCACCAAAGCCCAGTGAAAGACTCTCGTCGGGATATCCCATACCATTACTATTTTTTTCATCAGTTGTTTTTCCTTTGAATAATCTGACCAGAAGATGTCTGCTGTTATGGCGAGAACGCCTCACTCCGACATCACTCCCAGATTGAGAAGGGCAACGTATTACGCATCTTTTACCCCCATTTATTGCTTATATGTAATATGATCATGCATCAAAGCAAAATATTGCACGATGACCATGCCGTCCTCACTACCCCGGCTTTGGCGTTCGTTTTTATTCAACCCCAGCGCCTTATTAATTACCATGATGCTGATTGGACTATCCGGCATCTGGATTCTGCTGACCAATTCTGCCCACCAAGAAAACCGGGAATTTCGCGTGCAACTGCAAAAACAAATTGCAGCAGGCACCGAGAGCCAGATTCACTCCATCGGAAAAGTTGCACGCGACTATGCGCTCTGGAACGAGTTTGATGAAAAAATCAATCGTCCCAGACCAGACATGCCGTGGCTACGGGCAAATCTAACCGCATCAATCTATGAGAATTTGAATGTTGACGTGGCGTTGCTGATTGATCTGCAGCAACACAAAATATTGTACGGCATAAAAAATGGCAAAATATTAAATTATCCATACCAAGCACTAACGCTACCGGACAACATCTGGCCCTGGCTGCAAAAAGCAATGCAACAACCGCTCCGCGAGTCGGCGCTCACCGCATTGGTGAGTCGCGAAACAGAAGATGGACGTAGTCAATCATTGCTGTATCTGCTTGCCGCCCACCCGATCGCAGCAGAAACCACGAATACCCCCAGCAAGCACAACGCCAAAATACTGTTATTCGCCCGACTGGTTGATCGAGATCTGCTGCAACAACTATCACGCAGCTATAACATTCAGCAGCCGGTGGTTCGATTCGCTCCTGAAGACCAGCCGACAAAAATGTCTCAACCAATTTTTGGGCTCGACCATCAGCCGATTGCCTATCTGACTTGGCAGATCACTCCACCAGGAGACCAACTTCTCCAACTCGCAGCCCCTGGTGCCATCACCCTAGGGACCCTGCTGTTATTTCTTGGCCTGCTGCTAGGGCAACAAGCCAAACGCCTGCAACACGGACAAGAGTCCACCCTGCGCCGACTGGAAAAGCAGGGGCGATTGCTGCGTTCCATCGCTACCAGTAGCGAAAAACAAGGTAAAAGTCTGCAAGACTTACAAAACCTATGCCAGCAATTATCGGAAACACTGGTCACCGACCGGGTCGGCATCTGGCGCCATGACCAGGACAGTCAGAAATTGCGTTGCATTGTCGGCACAGACACGCAAGGCAAGACCGAACTACAAGGGGTTGAAGTTGAAGCGAGTCATCTCTATTTGCAAGAACTGGAACAGCAGCGCTATGTCGCCGTCGATGAAATCGATGCAGTGAACAACACCGAAAGCTTCTCGCTGTATGCAGCCAGAAACCAGCTGCACAGCATTCTTGACGTGACCGTACGGGTTGGTAGTGAAGTCCGAGCGATTATCAGTGCTGAATGCCGTCATCGCCGCAGTTGGACCCAGGATGAAATCAATTTTTTTTGCTCCGCCGCCGATGGTATTGCCTTACTAACTGAAGCCAATGCGCGCCAGGCCGCTGAGAGCGAACTCACCCACCTGTTCTACTATGACCGCATTACCGGACTGCCAAACTACCAACGATTACGGATTCATCTGGACACGCTGACCTCAGCACGCAATGCCAGACCAGGGGCGTGTGTATTAATGGACCTGAGCAATCTGAGTAGCGTGATTGACGCATACAACCTGACCTTTGGCAATCAACTGTTAAGCCATATCGCACGACGCATCGAGAGCTTAACGCGTTCCGGGGAGATAGCAGCCAGTGCTGGAGAAGCACGCTTTGCATTGTGGTTTGAAGGCGAAACTGAGGTCGAATTAACCAAACGGCTAAACCACCTGCAACAAGCCCTGCTTCAACCGCTCATATTAGACGGCACGACAATCCATCCGCGTTTTCAAATGGGCGTTAGTCTGTTTCCGGGTGACGGCCACAATGCCGACACCCTGTTGGCACATGCTCGATCCGCATTGTCCCATGCACACAAACTGAGTCGCCAGTCATGGGTCCGCTTCAATCGCGGCATGAGTCAGACACAAAGCGAACAACACCGTTTACAGATGGATTTGCGCGAAGCCTGTGAACGTGGACAACTCCACTTGCACTACCAACCCATCATCAAACTCTCCAATAATCGGGTGATCGGTGCCGAAGCCCTGTTGCGCTGGGCGCACCCGGAGAAAGGCGCGATTGCGCCAGATGTATTTATACCGCTGGCGGAAGCTGATGATGCATTGATCAATAGCATTGGAGCCTGGGTCTTGGATCAGGCGTGTGCAGAGATTGCCACTTGGCGACGCGATTTTTCCAGTTCGCTGACCATGGCGATCAATGTTTCAGTGAAGCAAATGGAAACTGAAGGATTCCATCGCGTGGTGAGTGCCACCCTTGCACGCTACGGCTTGCCCCCCCAGGCGATCGAACTAGAAGTCACCGAGAGCATTGCGCTGAGTGGTACGACTGAACTCGAAGTCAATCTCAACGCGCTACAGCAGCAAAACATCCGTTTGGCAATTGACGACTTTGGCACCGGCTATGCCTCGTTTAGCTATTTGCGCCGCTTTCCAGTTGCACGACTCAAAGTGGATCGCCAATTTTTTGACCAGGTTCCGGGCAATCTGCAACGCAGCAACCTCGTAAAGACCATTGTTTCAATGGGGCACACGCTGGGAGCGCAGGTCATCGGCGAAGGGGTTGAACACATTGAACAAGTTGAATTTCTGAAACAAATTGGTGGCGATTACGCTCAAGGGTATTACTTTAGCCGTCCTCTCACGCCGCAAGACATGGCGTCGTTCTTGCAATACAGCCCTTACGCCCCGCTGGTCACCATAAAAAGCTAAGCCAGGCTACGACCGAGCAAACTGGGCGCAGAGACCCGCACTGGTTACCATGGACAGACTGTAGTCAGAATAATCTGATTTAGTCGCTTCGTCTGAGATGAAAGCGCTATCCCTACGCTCCCACCAAGGACCCCACTATGCGAGCCAAACTCAATATTGCCTTTGACCTAGGCGGCGTACTGTTTGACTGGAACCCTGAAAAACTACTTGCAAGTCTGTATTCGGATCAAGGTATACGTACACAAATAATGCAATCGGTGTACCAACACCAGGATTGGACTGATCTGGATCGCGGGGTACTGGATGAAGAACCGGCAATTGAGCGCTTTGCCACGCGCACCCAATTGCCCCCCTCTCAGATTCGTACGCTCATACAGGCAACCCGGAAGTCACTAACACCAAAGGACGCCAGCTGGGATCTAGTCAAAGAACTCCACGCTGAGCAAGTGCCGCTCTATGTTATATCCAATATGCCAGCCAACACCTATCGCTATTTACAGGCCCACTACGACTATTGGCATTACTTTAAAGGAGTGGTGATTTCGGCTGAAATCGGCCAGGTGAAACCGGAGCCGGCCATATTTGAATATTTACTGAAGCACTATGCCTTGCAGGCGGATGAGACGCTGTTTATTGATGACTATCAGGACAATGTTACCGCTGCGCGCGCAGTCGGCTTATCTGCCATCCATTTTACGGACATAGACAACTGCCAACAGCAGATACACGATCTACTTAATTAAATCCATTCGGTGGTGGCATAGTGCCACCACCCACAAAGCGCCCCAGTGCTACTTAGCCGACACGACTGGCGGCTGAAACGCCTTTGCCATATACAAGGCCACTTGGTCAGACCATCGAGCTAGAAAGGCCTGCAGTTCGTCTTGTGACATGGGCTGTTCTCCACTCTTACTGTCCTCGCGCAACCCCAAGCCACCAGCGAGCAAGTCGCCACTCACCGAGTCAGATAACTCAGCTGTCGTAGACAGTTTAACGACAAAAGGGCTTTTGCCAACGGCAAACCGTGCCAGATTAAACACCATCTTGACAGGAAAAACGTCAGTCGCACTAAAACCCGGCCGATCTTGGCGCGCATGCGTGACAGCAATCTGCAAACGCAATACCCCTGGTCCCGGTTCAGACACCACTTGGATTCCCTGTTTGTGCAATGCGGCAGTCAGATGATCTTGAAAAAATTTAGGTGCATTTTCACTGTCAGTTACCAACACGTTCCAGTCATTACCTTCGCCCTGGTTCAAAATCACCAACGGCGCCACCATGACCGACTGATACTGGCGCAAATCAACACCCGGCTTGATGTAGTAAAACTGATTGGGATTATTACTGGAAACCTTAAATTCTTCTTTGGGTACATTCAGGATTGAATCCACCTTAGGCGTGGCCGCAACACCCTGAGCGGCCAGTAGCAGGCAGGCCATGAATCCCAATACGATTCGGGCAAGCAATTTCATATTTCCCCCTTTTATTCATTTTCACAGATAGAGCCGTTTCCTACCCCCACAGCCTACAGCCTAGCGCAAAACAATCTGATCTCATGCAGATTAAACACAAACTCTGCACCTTTTTATCCGATCCAATCAAACCGTTGGTTCCTCTGCCCCTGCACGCCTGACCTTTGTGGCACACGAAGCCCTATGCAATTAAAGCTATAACCGGTGGCATGCAGTTTTTTCCGCACACTGTTCAAGGAATACTCATGAAGCAACCATTGCAGAGCGGCAGAAGGTCCACCGTGCGCGCCATTGGAGCGCTCGCGCTGGCACTCACCCTCTGGCTACCGGCAGTATCCAGCGCAGTAACCCAGTCCCCCACCCCCAGTACCGCTCTGGCTAAGCAGCTAGATGGCTATCGTGGCAAACCAGGGGCACTCAGAGCCGTGCGTTTATTCAAACCGAGTGGACAGCCTATCACGCGTCACCGGCGCGCCAGCCAGGCGTTGGCAACCGGCACCATTCTTAAACTCGATGCCCCGGCCCTTGCCAAGCTGCAAACCTCAGACCAAAAAACCATGACGCTATCGCTACCGGATAGCGCACACGGGACCGTTGAGTTGGAACTGTTTCGCCAAGAACTTTTTGCCCCAGGGTTTCGCATTGAAGCCAGCAGCGGAGAAGATACGCGGCAACTGAAACGCGGGATGCATTACCGCGGCATCGTCAAAAACGAGCCTGGCTCGTTTGCCGCCATCAGCATTTTCGACAAAGAAGTGATGGGCACTTTCGCCTCCAATGCCCGTGGCACCTGGGTTCTCGGGCGGCTGAATAGCGGACAAGGCGGAGAACAGCATGTGTTCTATGCAGAAACCCAATTAAAAGATAAAACCAAAGCACCTAAGTGCTCAATGAACGCACTGGAATCAGCCCGCACTGCCCGTAGCGTTCCGCCACACAATGCACCAGCTCCTGCTGCGATAAACCCACATTGTGCCAGTCTGTGGCTAGAAGCTGAATACGACATTTTTCAGAAGAAAGGCAGCCTGCAAGCCGCAACGGATTATATGCTTGGCGTGTTTAATAACGTATCAACGCTCTACGCCAACGACAACATCAATCTCCAGTTGGCCCAACTGTATATCTGGACCACAGAAGACCCATACAACGGCAGTGACCCAAGCAGCAATCTGCTCAGTTTTCAGGCCAACCGTGCCAATAGCTTCACCGGTACCATTGCCCAACTCATGACCTTTCGCGCACTCGGTGGCGGCGTAGCGGCTGGATTTTCTGGCATCTGCAACACCGACCGACGCTCCAGCATGAGCGTCAGCAGTGTTTACGACGACTACAGCGAGGTTCCCACCTATTCTTGGGCAGTAGAGGTCTCTACCCATGAAGCCGGTCACCTGCTTGGTTCGCGCCATACCCATGCTTGCGTCTGGAATAGCAATGCAACGGCAATAGATGGTTGTGCCGGCTATGTGGAAGGCACTTGCGCTCTACCAGGTCTGCCACCGATAGGGGGCACGATTATGAGTTATTGCCACCTGGCGTCTGTCGGCATCAACTTCACCCAAGGCTTTGGTCCGCAGCCGGCACAGGTGATTCGCTCACAAGTAGAGGCCGGAAGTTGTCTCAGTGGCTGCTCAACCAGCGCTATCGCATTAGCACTGAATAACCATACCCCGGTAACCAGCCTCACTCTGGCGGCGAACGTTGATAAGATCTATAAAATTGACGTCCCGGTGGGAACCCCGGTGCTGGAATTTAACACCTGGGGAGGCAGTGGTGATGTTGATATCTATGTTGCCAATGGCGTGATTCCGAGCCTCAGTTCCGCTAGTTGCCAATCAACCAGTCCAAGCACGCGAGAAACTTGCAAAATCAACAACCCAGCTGCAGGAACCTGGTATTTGCGTTTGCATCCCTACTCGGCCATTAGCTCGGTCAATCTAAATGCAAGTTATGCCAGCAATTGTGCAGGAGATGCGACTTTGGGATTATGGCAATCCGCGGGAGAAACACAGGTGCAACCACTCACAGGAGGCTATTTGACCAGAAACCAAGGCACACATCGCGGTATCAGCACGCACGCCAACCTTGGGACGTTCAGTCTTGATCTGTTTTATTGGAACGGCAGCGCCTGGGTCAGAGCAAACGGAACCAATAGTGCCAGTGCAACCCAGATGGTTGAATATGCTGGCGCGCCAGGGTGGTATCAATGGCAGCTACACTCAACCAGCATTGGTGGCTACAGCCTTTGTCAGATTCACCCTGAATAAATCGTGCTCAGATCAATGCGCCGCTTTACTCTCGGCGCATTGATTCGCATCCTCTGTCCACCTCTCCCAGTGGTCAACCCGCCAAATAATTATACGAATAGATAATTGATTGTTATCACTTTCTTCTGATCATTCTGAACACCGTCAGTCGTCAACTAGCCAAGTTACTTGACAAGGTTGGCGAAAAATGTGACAAAAAGACGGGCATAAGTCCACAAACACTCCCTGCCAACTTATGCCCACATCATTGATTAATAACACAAATACTGACGGGGGAGCGTGCCATCATACGACTCCGCTGCATTACTTCAATCCAGGACATTCAATGAAGATTAACAAACTGCTCGTCGCCAACCGCAGCGAGATCGCCATACGGGTGATGCGCGCGGCCTCTGAACTGGGAATCAAGACGGTAGCTATCTATGCCAACGAAGACCGGTTTGCCTTGCATTGTTTCAAAGCCGATGAAAGTTATCTGGTAGGCAATGGCCAGAAACCGATCGCAGCCTACCTCGATATTGCGGAAATTTTGCGCGTAGCCAAGCTGGCAAAAGTTGATGCGATTCACCCAGGCTATGGTTTTTTATCGGAGAACCCTGATTTTGCTGAAGCCTGTGAACGCGCAGGGCTGATATTTATTGGTCCTAAACCAGAAGTCATGCGCACCTTAGGCAATAAAGTGGCTGCACGTAATGTTGCCAAGGCGGCCGGGGTACCGGTGATGCCGGCAACCTTGCCGCTGGAGCGCGAGATGGACCGCGCACTGGCCATGGCCGCTGAAATTGGCTACCCACTCATGCTCAAGGCTAGTTGGGGTGGGGGTGGTCGCGGCATGCGCGTGATCGAGACACCCAGTGACTTAAGCGGGCAATTGGAAGCCGCGCGGCGTGAGGCGCTGTCAGCGTTTGGTAACGACGAGGTCTACTTAGAAAAACTGGTACGCAATGCTCGCCACATTGAGGTGCAACTACTCGGTGACAAGCATGGTGGACTGGTCCATCTGTATGAGCGTGATTGCTCGGTGCAGCGCCGCCATCAAAAGGTGGTTGAGCGCGCTCCGGCAGCATTTTTACCCGATTCAACGCGTCAGGCAATGAGCGAGGCCGCGCTCAAGCTGGGTCGCGCGGTGAACTACACCCATGCAGGTACCGTCGAATTTTTGATGGATAACGATAGCGGTCAATTTTACTTTATTGAAGTCAATCCGCGCATTCAGGTAGAACATACTGTCACCGAAGAAGTGACCGGGATTGACTTAATCAAGGCCCAGATCCGCGTCTCAGAAGGCAAACGCATTGGCGAAGCGGGCAGCGGCGTACCACTGCAACCGGATATTGCCTTGCATGGTCACGCGATTCAATGCCGTATTACCACTGAAGATCCTGAACAAAACTTCACCCCAGACTATGGCCGCATTACCGCCTACCGTAGTGCCGCTGGTTTTGGCGTACGTCTTGATGGTGGCACGGCCTATACCGGAGCGGTGATTACCCCGTATTACGATTCACTGCTGGTTAAAGTCACAACCTGGGCACAAACCCCAGAAGAAGCCTGTGTACGAATGGACCGTGCACTACGCGAATTCAGAGTGCGCGGCGTTTCGACCAACCTGGCATTTCTGGAAAATGTGGTCAATCACCGCGACTTTAAGGCTGGGGCTTGTACTACGCGGTTTATTGACGAAACCCCTGAACTGTTTACCTTTCCAAAACGGCGTGATCGCGCCAGTCGCTTATTGCGCTTTATCGGGGATGTAACCGTAAACGGTAATAAGGAAATGAAAGGGCGCGCGCTGCCGGACAAGCCCTTTGCTACCCCGCACAAGCCAGTCATTGATCTGACTGAGCCGCTGCCGCAAGGCTCGCGCGACCTGTTCCTAGAAATGGGGGCAGACAAGTTTGCCCAATGGATCAAGGCACAGCCGCAGGTGTTATTAACTGACACCACCATGCGTGACGCCCATCAGTCGCTATTGGCGACGCGCATGCGCACGCGCGACATGTTGGAAATAGCCCCCTATTATGCCCACGCCCTGCCCCAACTATTTTCACTTGAGTGCTGGGGCGGTGCTACGTTTGACGTGGCCATGCGTTTTTTGCAGGAAGATCCATGGCAACGCCTGACACAACTACGCAGCGCAGCACCTAATATCTTATTCCAGATGCTACTGCGCGCCTCAAACGCAGTCGGATATACCAATTATCCTGACAATGTAGTGCGCTTTTTCGTTGAGCAGGCAGCGCGCGCCGGGATGGATATTTTCCGAGTATTTGACTCACTCAACAGTGTCGATAACATGCGCGTAGCCATGGACGCAGTACGCGAAGCTGGTGCGTTATGTGAAGGAACACTGTGCTACACCGGTGATCTGTTTGATGCCTCGCGCAGCAAGTTTAATCTGGACTACTACGTACGCATGGCTCGCGAGTTGGAAAAAGCTGGCGCGCACATCCTCGGCATCAAGGACATGGCGGGCATCTGCCGACCACAGGCCATCCGCACCCTGGTACAAACCCTCAAGCAAGAAACCGGTTTGCCAATTCACTTCCATACCCACGACACCAGTGGAATCGCCGCAGCCAGCGTACTGGCAGCCATTGATGCCGGCATCGACGCAGTCGATGGTGCCATGGACGCAATGAGTGGTTTGACCTCGCAGCCAAATCTGGGAGCCATTGCTGCAGCGCTGACAGGCAGTGCGCGCGATCCAGGCTTGCCACGCCAGGCATTGGCGGCCGCGTCAGACTATTGGGAAGGCGTGCGTCGCTTCTATGCACCGTTTGAAGCCGACATGCGCGCCGGTACCTCCAGCGTTTATTTGCATGAAATGCCCGGCGGTCAGTACACCAATCTGCGCGAGCAAGCGCGTGCTATCGGACTGGATCAGCACTGGGCCGAGATCTGCCAGACCTATGCTAGTGTCAACCGGCTATTTGGCGATATCGTCAAAGTCACACCGACCTCCAAGGTCGTTGGCGATATGGCACTGTATATGGTGGCCAATAGCTTATCTGCCGCTGACATTCTTGACCCTGAACGCGAAATTGCCTTTCCAAAATCGGTGGTGCAACTGTTTCAAGGTGAACTGGGAATGCCGCCGGAAGGCTTTCCTGAAGCCCTGCAGAAGAAAGTGCTCGGCAGCCGTACGGTTTTGCCGGGACGACCTGGCGCACTATTGCCACCAGTCGATCTGGAAGGTACCCGGCAAAAACTTGAGAAACAAATTGCCCGCAAGGTGGACGACCACGATCTGGCCTCACACCTGATGTATCCCGAGGTATTTCGGCACTTTGCCGAGCAAGACAGTCACTACGGCGACGTGTCGCAACTACCCACCCCCGCGTTTTTTTACGGACTGCAAGATCAGCAAGAATTGGCGATTACGCTTGAGCCAGGCAAGACCCTGCTGGTCACACTGCAGGGTCGTACCGAACTGCCTGAAGAAGGCTGTGTGAAACTGTTCTTCGAACTGAATGGACAACCTCGTGCAGTACGCGTGCCCATCGCAGGCGCGACCGCTAAGAGTGAGCGCGCCAAGGCTGATCCAGGCAATGCACACCATATTGGCGCAGCCATGCCAGGAATGGTGGCCATGATCGCGATCAAGCAGGGACAGAAGGTCAAGAAAGGAGATCCATTGCTCTCAATTGAGGCCATGAAGATGGAAACCGTGATTCGCGCAGAGATGGATGCCACCATCAAGGAGGTGTGTGTAAAACGCGGGGCCACCGTCAATGCACACGATCTACTGCTGGTTTTGGCTTAACCCTGTCAGAAAGCCGCTTGACGTCGGCGCGGAAAACAAGAAAAATGAAACCGTCAATGCTGGCGACTGTATCCAGTCGCCAGCATCTGCAGGGCGCCGCACCCATGGCGCCCTCATATGCTGAGTGCCACAAGCCCGAATGGCGTATGACCCTTTTGTCACCTAATAATTATGACCGGGGCATCTCCATGTATCGCACTACTCTTACTCTTATTGCAGCGGGCGCTTTGGCGTTGACCGGCTGTAAACAAACCACTGAAGGCGCATCGTCCGACCTAACCGAAGTCAAGATCGGTTCGGCCAATCCGCTGACCGGCCCATTTGCCCATTGGGGGCATGATGCTGACAATGGCGTGATTCTGGCCGCAGAAGAAGCCAACAGTGAAAATATCGAGCTGGACGGCAAGAAAGCGCATTTCACCGTTCAATCAGAAGATGACCAGGCAGACCCTAAGGTTGCCACGCAGGTCGCCCAGCGTTTTGTTGACGCCAAGGTAGCTGGTGTAATTGGCCACTTGACCTCCGGCGCGGCCATCCCAGCCTCACGCCTGTATTCTGAAGCTGGCATCCCGATGATTTCGGGTTCAGTGACCAGTCCGAAGTTTACCGAGCAGGGTTATAAGAATACCTTCCGCATTATCGCCAACGACAACCAACAAGGCTTAGCGCTGGGGCAGTTTGCCATCAAACAGCTCAAGGCCAAGAAAATCGCAGTGATCGACGACCGTACCACTTACGGTCAAGGTCTGGCGGACGACTTTGCCAAAGCGGTCAAAGATGCTGGCGGCACCGTGGTTAAACACGAATACACCACCAACAGCGCCACCGACTTCCACGCGATTCTGACCTCAATCAAAAGCGCAGAACCCGATCTGATTTTCTACGGTGGGATGGACGCCCAGGCGGGTCCGCTAGTTAAGCAGATGAAGCAATTGGGCATGACGCCAATCTTCATGGGAGCCGATGGCATTAACACGCCAGAATTCTCCAAACTGGCAGGCGCAGACGCAGAAGGTAGCTATGCCTCCAGCGCCGGTGCGGATAAAGCCATCATGCCGGGGTATGCTGACTTCAATCAAAAATTCAAAAAACGTTTCAATGCTGAAATCCAGGCCTATGCTCCGTATGACTACGATGCAACGCGTGCCATGATTGACGCGATGAAGCGTGCCAAATCGGCCGATCCAGCAAAATATCTGCCTGAGCTGGCAAAAACCAATATGCAAGGGGTCACCGGCAAGATTGCCTTTACCCCGAAGGGTGATATTCAGAACGGCACGGTCACCCTATATCGCCTGAAAGCCGGCAAATGGGAAACCGTTAAGCCTTAACCAGCGATTGAATTAAACCGGGAATCCCGCCAACAATGGCGCTGATTCCCGGTTTTATCTTTATAAAGACATCCCGCCAGAAGCTTCTATCCGCTGTGCATTGACCCAGCCAAACGCATCCGTCAACAACGCAGCCACTACTTGGCCAATATCATTCGGCTGTCCAACGCGCCCCAACGCTGTTTGCGCAGCCAAGGCGGCATTCAGTGCCGGATTATCGCGCACCACACCACCGCCAAAATCGGTTTCAATTGCCCCCGGGGCCAGTACATTCACCGCAATGCCACGCGGGCCCAGCTCTTTAGCCAAATACTTGGTCAGTACCTCAACCGCCCCCTTCATCGCTGCATAGGCTGCAAAACCAGGCTGCGTGAAGCGCGTCAGGCCACTGGACAGGTTAAGAATGCGGCCACCATCGGCAATCAATGGCAAGAGTTGCTGGGTAAGAAAAAACGTCCCCTTGAGATGAATATTCACTAATTGATCAAACTGCGCTTCGCTAGTCTGTGCAAACGATGCATTGATACCAATGCCAGCATTATTAACCAGGTAATCAAACTGCTTGCGCTGCCAATGCTGCTGCAATACCTCGGTAAGCTTGGCCGCAAAGCCAGCAAAGCTTGCGGAGTCGGCAACATCTAACTGCAACGCCAGCGCGCGCGCCCCCATCTGCTCGATTTCTGCCACGACCGCCAAAGCCTCGTCTTGTTTGCTGCGATAGGTCAGCACCAGATCCACCCCCTTAGCTGCCAGCGCCAGCGCGCTACTCTTGCCCAGGCCACGGCTACTGCCTGTCACCAATGCGATTTTTGTCGTCATGTGTAGATTCCCTATGCAATCAGTTTTTCAGTCGGACTGAAACTCAGCCAAAACCGTCAATCAAGTGTATTAACAATAGCACAGCAGATAAATAGCCAAAAAATGGCTACACTGTTCGTTAATTACGAACAATAGTCGGATACCAACATGAACCTACTCGACGCAATGCAGATCTACCTGCGGGTAGCCGAATTAGAAAGTTTTACCCGCGCGGCAGAAAGTATGGGGCACCCCAAAGCCAGCATCTCAACGGCAGTACAACAACTTGAAAACCGGCTGGGCACACGGCTGCTGCATCGCACTACTCGAAAAGTACAGGTGACTCAGGACGGTCGGACTTTCTACGAGCGCAGTAAAGATCTGCTCAGCGACATAGACGAACTACAAAGCATGTTTCTGCAAGGGCCTCTCGCACTCTCCGGTCGGATGCGCGTCGATATGCCGGTCGGTATTGCCAATAACATTATCTTGCCCGCACTCCCCGATTTTTTACGCACCCATCCGCAACTCGAGATAGAACTCAGCAGCACCGATGGTCGGGTTGACCTGGTACGGGAAGGCTTTGACTGTGTACTACGCATCGGCACGCTCACCGATTCAACACTCATCGCCCGCAACCTCGGCCATCTGCGTCAAGTCACCTGTGCCAGTCCTGCCTATCTGGCTGAATTCGGTACACCACAAACCCTAGACGATCTAAAACAACACCGTTTGATTCATTACGCACCCGCGCTGGGTAGCAAGTCTAACGGCTTCGAATACCAGCAAGCGGATGGCGCAGTGAACTTTATGCCAATGCACAGCATGCTGACCGTCAACAATACCGAAGCCTACCGAACCGCGTGCCTGGCAGGACTGGGGCTGATTCAAGTCCCCCAGATTGGGGTCAGTTCACTACTAGAGAGCAAAGAGCTGATCGAGATCATGCCGGAACAGCGCGCGGCGGCAATGCCAGTGTCGTTGCTGTATGCAAACCGCCGCCACCTGCCGCGCCGCACACAAGTGCTGATGGACTGGATTGCTCAACAAATGCAACCGTTTTTGCAGATCAGCTAACCAGTTAACATGACGCAACACAGGTCAAGGTCATACAATAGCCCCCTATCATCAAGACGGTAACCTTCTCAACCAGGTTACCCTCCCCTATGGAGCACACGATGCAGATTCCGAACATTCCCTCAACCCAAGATGTCAGCTTGGCGCTACGTCTTGACCAGGCCATCAATAATAAGACCAAACCGCTGGGCAGCTTGGGCATGCTAGAAACCCTGGCTAAGCAGATTGGCCTGATACAGCAGCGCACAGAAATTGAGCTGTCACAACCAACCATTTTAGTATTTGCCGCTGACCATGGTGTGGTGGATGAAGGCATCTCGGCCTATCCGCAAAGTGTCAGTTGGCAGATGGTAGAAAATTTCTTGGCCAATGGCGCGGCCATCAATGTATTCGCTAAACAAAATCAGTGTGCCTTGCGCATTATCGATGCGGGTGTTAATCACGATTTTGGGGTGCGTGCGGGACTGATCAATCGAAAAATTGCTAATGGCACATGCAACTTTGCCAAACAAGCCGCCATGAGCCGCGAACAATGTGATCAAGCCCTGGAATACGGCATGGCGCAGGTTGACACCCTCACCGGCAATGTAATCGGTTTCGGCGAGATGGGCATCGGCAACACCACCGCAGCCGCAGCACTGATGCACAAGTTAACCCAGATCCCGGTAGCCGATTGCGTTGGCGCAGGAACAGGCCTGTCATCCGAGGGCATTTTGCACAAACAAAAAGTAATCGAAGCCGCCGTCGCCAAACATCGTGAAGCGCAACAACCACTTGAGGTTCTGGCAACTTTCGGCGGATTTGAAATTGCCATGATGGCTGGGGCCATGCTCAAAGCCGCCGAGCGGCGCATGATTTTGCTGATTGATGGTTTTATTACCACCAGTGCCCTGTTAGTAGCCGCACGGCTACAACCCAACATCCTTGACTACTGTGTATTCTCACACTGCTCAAATGAACGCGGCCACGTGCACATGCTTGAAGCCTTGGCTGCACGCCCGTTGCTGCGCCTTGACTTGCGTTTAGGCGAAGGGAGTGCCTGTGCACTAGCCTTGCCAATCTTACAGTCAGCGGTCAACTTCTTACGCCAGATGGCGACCTTTGAATCTGCGCAAGTCAGCGAAAAACAGGCATAGAACCCTCTCCATGTTAATGTCAGTCGCCATGCAACAACTGCGTTTGTTTTTTATAGCGCTGCAATTTTTCACACGGATTCCGATTCCGCGTTGGATCGGTTTCGAAGCCTCATGGCTGCAGCACGCCGCGCGCTACTTTGCGCTAGTAGGCGTGGTGATTGCCATCGTCTGTGCCGCGGTATATGCCTTGGCCGCCATCTGGCTACCGGCACCGGTTGCGGCGGTATTATCCACTGCAGCCGGGGTCTACCTGACGGGCGCATTTCATGAAGACGGCTTTGCTGATGTCTGCGATGGACTAGGAGGCGCCAGCACCCCAGAACGTGCGCTGGAGATCATGAAGGATTCGCGCGTTGGCGCCTATGGAGCCATCGGCATTAGCTTGCTACTGGGATTAAAGTGCCTGCTGCTCGCCGAACTCCCGCAGCAGATGGTGGTGGCGGCACTACTACTGGCCCATCCGTGCTCGCGCCTGGCAGCCAGTGCCCTCATCTGGCGCCTTGACTACGTGCGGGTAACAGACAGCAAGGCCAAACCGATTGCACAACACATGAGTAGCGGCGAATTTGCCATCGCCTGTGGGTCCACGTTGCTGGTGTTAGGTCTACTTGCATACTTTGGCTGGCTGCGTTGGAGCACCATCGGAATTGCGCTGTGCGCGGCAGGCCTCATGACGCTGTGGATGGCGCACAAACTGGTAAGCCGCATTGGCGGCTATACCGGCGACGGTCTGGGGGCGGTCCAACAGCTGAGCGAAGTCGCGATTTATCTCGGCATCCTAGTCAGCCTGCACAGCGCCAGCGGCAACTGACATGCGCCTGTATTTGATTCGTCACCCACAACCCTTGGTAGCGCCAAACACCTGTTATGGCAGCAGCGATCTGGCAGTCAGCCCAGAGCAAGTGGCCAGCGTGGCTGAAAAGCTGCGCCAACTTTTGCCATCTGGACTACCGCTGTACTCTAGCCCGCTGCAACGCTGCACCCTGCTCGCCCAAGCACTGTCACCGACCGTAAACTTAGACGCGCGCCTGGCAGAAATGGATTTTGGCAGTTGGGAAATGCAAGCATGGGAGCAGATACCCCGCGCAGAAATCGACGCCTGGAGCCAGGATCTTGCCCACTACCGTCCCGGTAACGGCAAGAGTCTGACACAGGTGGCGCACAGTATTCGTGCGTTTTATACCGATCTAATTCAACAAAATATTACCGAGGCGATTGTAGTGTGCCATGCAGGCAGCATCCGACTACTGTTAACCTGCCCTTTGAAGCTGACGGCCGTTGAGATGGCACAACACGCGGCTGCGCGAGCCAACCATATCGACTATGGGGCGATGGTGACACTGGATGACTTAGTTTGATCTTAGGCAGAACAATGACCCAGGTCAGAGTGTCCTTAGCTGGGATATTCAATAGCCGTTCTAGGTATAACTACATTTGCACGTATATCTTCTAAAATATCTTTATTTAATTTTTTACTTATCCATTCATAAAATTTTATAATAGACGATTCCTGTTGATTACCTTCTCGCCAAGAGAAATAATAATCTAGATTAGCATCAATTTCAATACAGCCAACTTGAATTAATTCACCACTATTAATATAATTTTTCGCCAGTTGCTTTCTTATTAGCGCAACACCTTGACCTGCCAAAGCTGCGCTTAACAATGAACTGGCATCACCATAAATTAGCCCCCGCTTAGGTTCTTCAAAATTGACTCCTGCAGCAATAAAGAACTCTTTCCAAGATCGCAAGCTATAACGCAATAATGGTAAATTTATTAAATCACTTACATTTAACATTGCATGATCTATAGTCAGTTTTTTACTGCACACAGCAATTACTTTATCGTTAATTAATCGTGTTGAGCGAAACCCAGGTTCATCAATTCGTTGATGCCAAATGCCAACATCAAAAGAATAGGGATTGGGTGGTGAGATCTGTGAGTGAATGGTGAGGGCTAAATCAATCATTGGCTGCTCACGTGTAAAGTCGGACAACAGTGGAATCAACCACGCGTTGGCAAAATCAGCCATCGTGCTAATCTGGAGAAGACAAGTACCACGCTCATGACTCTGCTTAACCTCATCCAGTGCCGTATCAATTGCAGAAAAAATATGATGTAGTTTATCCGCAAGCTGATAACAAACTGGGGTGGGCTGCATTTGACTGCCAATACGGGTAAACAAAGTCACCCCCAGCATCCCTTCCAACTGTCGAATTTGGTGACTGACCGCACTATGTGTAAGATGCAATTCTTTGGCTGTTAGGGTGTAGCTTTTAAGATGTGAGGTGAGCAACAATGCACGTAGAGCGGTCAAGTTAGGGCGCAAATTTCCCATTGGAGGCACCTAGCATTCGAATAAAATTATATATACAACATCTAGGTGTAAATGCTAGTTAAGCTTTGCCCTGCGCACAAAAGAGGGCTGAAAACAAAAGGGCTCCGCTCAAAATACGCGGGCCCTTTTTCTGTGATCTCAAAGTTAATCAGGCGCGGTGATCGTAAAACGTCAGGTCTTCGCCATCGCGTAGATCCAACACCTCACAGCCTTCATCGGTAACTGCAACCACATGCTCCCAATACACCGCCAGTGACTTGTCAGCAGTAACGGCAGACTGGGTATGATTCGGAATCCGAACCCCTTCACCAGAGCCTGCACAGATAAATGGCTCTACTGAAAACACCATGCCTTTTTTCAAAATGCGCCCTTCATGAATCGGGTCACGATAGTACGGAAGCAACCAACCGTCTGCATGCACCTGGCCTACCGAGTGTCCGGTACCACTAGGTACGCGCAGCATTGAAAAACCAAACGATTCAACATAATCCTGCACTGCTGCAGCAATGGTCTTGAATTCAACTCCAGGCTTGACCATGCTAATGCCCAAGCACATGGCTTGATAACCGACAGCCATCAGCAGCCGGGCCTTAGTCGAGGTTTCTTCACCAACAATCCACATGCGTTGTGTATCGCCACACCAGCCATCTTTTTTGATACTAACATCCACGCCCAGTATGTCGCCTAATTTGAGCGGAAGATTATTTGGCTCAGCATTAAATGCAATTTCATTGTGGGCAATCGCAATACTGGCATACTCGCTTGAATCATATCCAGCCAAATCTTCACGATCAATCTCAGCGTTGTACTTATTAGTAATAAGATCGTAGGCAATATCATTAATCTGCTGGGTGGTGACTCCTGGCTTTATATACGGAGTCAGTTCTTGCAAAACTTGTGCAGAAATACGGCCCGCTTCTCGCAGCATGGCAATCTGTTCTGGGGTTTTAATCGAAATCTGATTGTAATCTACGCCTTGGCTCATTATTTTTCCTTTGCTGATTTACATCACAAATGGATGTGAAAGCAGCTTATTCATGTTTAATTTATGGATGCGTTTTTGTTTAGTCGGATGAGATATTCGACATCACGAGTTGACTTTAGTGTGTCTATTTAAAATTAACAAACGAATGTTTTTACAGGGAATATTGAAAAAAATTCACAGAGCATCCAAAACACTGAGCTTCTGTTTATGGTTCCGCCGCAGGAGCCAAGCGCAGCGTCGGTTTTAATCAAGAAAGACATTGGTAGACTAGACGACTTCAGACAACTGCCAGGGAGAAGCACAAGGACTAAAAAACTAGAGTTGAGTTAAAACTGCTTCGGCTTCGTTCTCGATCGTGGACGGCACAAAATCAACCGAAATGGGAAACGACTCAATAAATTGGTTTGTCGCTACTGCAAGAAAGGGGATAGAGCATGGCGCGATTTTTTCCTGCGTTTTTGGCCTGATATAAAGCAAAGTCTGCATTTTTCAACAAATCATCAAAGCCAACACAGCCAGGCTCGCGTTCGGCAACGCCTAGACTCAGTTGCACGTCACATTCTGTCGCACAGCTTGTGCGTAATTGCGCGGCGATTTCAAACCCCTGCGGGCCAGTCGTCAGGGGCAAGACAATAATAAATTCATCCCCACCATAGCGTCCCAGAATATCAGTCGCGCGCAATCGGTAACGTAGCGTGTTGGCAACGTGACTCAGTAGTTTGTCACCCATGGGATGACCATGAAGATCATTGATTTTCTTAAAATCATCTATATCCAGAATAATCAGCGATAAGGGCTGCTGGTAGCGCTGGGCAAGCAGCAACGCACGCGCGCTTAATTCAAGCAGATGCCTGCGGTTGTAGCAGCCAGTCAGCTCATCAAACGCAGCGAGTTGGCGCAGGTCTTCGATCATGGCCATTTTTTCTGTGACATCTTGAATCAACAATGCAATGCCAATGCTATGGCCGTGGCGATTTTTTAACTCACTGCGCCGAATTTCCAGTTGCCGTTCATTCTTAATGATGACCTGCTGATCCACTGATGCAATATCTGCATCATCAGTAAGTTGTGCGTAATCGCAGCCAATCATTGACACATCAAGCGGAGGGAGAAGCATGGTGGCCGCCCGATTAAAATCAATGATGCGCAGCTTGCTATCCAGCACCACCACCCCCTCAGCAATACCATCCAGCACCAGGTCGCGTGCTAATGGCTGGATGTTTAATATCCGATGGCGCAGCGTAGCTATAGCGAAAGTCACACCGGTGGCGGCGATACCAAACGGGGCAATATCAACCCCGTCTGGGGCGGCACCCATCACATAGATCAGATGAAACATCCAGGGCAACAGCGAGCCCGCCAGCAATAACATGGCTTGCGTGCGATACAGCGGCATTGCCTGACGCCAGGCGCGAAACAGCAACAGGACGCCAATCACCGTGCCTAGATCCAGATACGCAATATTGGCCCAATAAAGACTGCCTTTTTGGGTATGGGCAATCGCCAAGCCATCCAAGCGTTGATACGCCATCTGCGCATAATACAAGTGGTGTAGCGGATTGGTTTGCGTCAACGCGAAAATTGCCAGGGACAAGGTCAACAGCCCCCAGTGCCAGTGTCGCGGCAATCCACCGGGTTCTAAGTAAGAACAAGCCAGCCCCACCCAAAAATAGGGGATAAAGGGAATACCCAGATACTGGATGCGCAACATAGCCTGCATGGTTTGCAGATTGGGGGAGGCGAGTTCCAAGCCGTAACCCAAAGCATAGACAGTAGAACAAAACATCAGCCCGGCATAGTGGCGCGAAAAAGCGGTCTTTTGCGCACACAACGCATATACACACAAGCTGAGGCTCAGTATCGCGGTGATGAGCAGAAAAACGGGGAGCGCCGAAAAGGTAAACAGCATTCAATGGCCATTCGCACCAAGGACAAGTCTTTTATGGGGACCTTAGTCCACATTGTTTAAACGGGCCTGGCGGTTCAAGTTGGGATTACCCAATCCAAAGAGCAAAAGAAAGCGTCAAGACGATGATCGCCCCCTCTTTTTGCTTTATTTATTGTAATCAGGCAATTGGCGACAGTCTAACATCACTCATATTATTTAATAATATATTTTTATAGCATACGTTTTAGGCATCAGGAACATCATTGATCAGCGGAGCATCTGCCAATTCAGTACAGCCATAAATACAAGCGCCGGGTCAGCATATGCTGACCCGGCGCTATCTGATTCAAGCAGACGGTACTTATTTGTGAAAGTGCACCATGCCATGGCCGTTATGATGGTGTGGATGACCGGCTTCATGACTATGCGCATGTTCATGCGGCTGTGGCGGAGTATGGCGACGCCACTTTTCGGTGGCACTCGCGGCGCGGCGCGCTGCCAGCCTGGAGGTAAGCCATTCAAGCCAAGTATCAATACCCTGACCATTCTTGGATGAAACTTCAAGAATCGGCAATTCACGGCACACCCCACCGATGGATTCGCGCGCGCGTGCAACGCTAAACTCTTCGAGGTAGGGCAGCAGATCAGTCTTAGTAATCAGCACTTGTTCGGCAGCGCGCACCATTACCGGATATTTGGCAGCCTTATCATCACCTTCGGTTACCGACAGCAGCATTACATTGTGGTGTTGCCCAATATCAAAATTAGCCGGACACACCAGATTACCTACATTCTCGATAAACAGAATATCAATGCCAGTCAAATCAAGCACATGCAACGCATCATGTACCATATGGGCATCCAGATGGCATGCCATGCCGGTGGTAATCTGCACCGCAGTCACTCCATGACGGCGAATCCGCTCGGCATCGTTTTCAGTTTCCAGATCGCCCTCAATGACCGCCACATGCAAGCCAGCTGGTAGGGCTTTGATTGTCGCTTCCAGCAGACTGGTTTTACCACTACCAGGGGACGACATTAAATTAATGGCTAGCACGCCGCGCGCATCAAAATGCGCCCGATTATGCTCAGCCTGGGTATCGTTTTCAGCCAACAGATTTTCCAGAACTTCGATCGTCTGGTGTTCTTGGGCCTCGATCAGATGCCGATTTGAGTCAGTAATCGCACAGCCGCAGGTATCACACATAATTCAATCCTCTTTCGCATGTCCGGTTGGTCGCAGCGCCATGCTCACCCGCCCATTTGCCACATATGGGGGATTGAATCCGGGGCAGCTGACGCCAGAGCAAAATGGTGGGTCTGCGGCTTTTGGGCGATAGCCGCCAAAATAGCCGCATCAATGGCTTGATCCGTAGCCGCTTGACGTAATACACCGCGCAGATCGATACCACTATCTTGTCCAAGGCAAAGCATCAAGGTACCGATACAGGTCAGACGAACCCGATTGCAACTTTGGCAAAAGCCGTGGCTCATCGGCGTAATAAATCCAATTCTGCGCCCAGTTTCAGCCACTCTGGCATACACAGCCGGGCCACTACTGTTGCTCGATACCGGTTCCAGCGTCCAGTTCTGATCCAGACGACGACGCACTTCGTCCAACAACAATGGGGGCTGGGACGACGCTGCGCTCCCCCCCATAGGCATCATTTCAATCAATGCCATGTCACAGTCGTGCTCGCCGCTCCAGGCAATAAGCCGGTCAAAATCGCGGTCATTAACACCGCCCAGCGCCACGGTATTAATCCGCACGCCGATGCCTACATTGCGCGCCGCATCAATACCGGCAAGCACTTGTTCCAGGCCACCATGGCCAGTGATTTGTCTAAAGGTAATGGGATCAAGCGTATCAAGAGAGACATTCACCCGGCTAACACCGGCAGCGGCCAAGTCAGTCGCGTATTTCTCCAACAACGTGCCATTGGTGGTCAGCGTCAGTTCATCCAGCGCACCGGTCTTTAAATGATGGCCAAGCCGTGTCAGCAGCCCAACTACGCCAGGGCGCACTAAGGGCTCGCCTCCAGTGAGACGCAATTTTCTAACGCCCAACCGGACAAATGCACTGCACAAGCGTTCCATTTCTTCCAGACTAAGTACTTCAGCCTTCGGTAGAAATTTCACATCCTTACACATGCAATAATAGCACCGCAGATTACAGCGATCAGTCACCGACAGGCGCAGATAACTAATGACGCGACCGAAAGAATCGGTCAAGGATGACAAAGGGCGCTCCAGGGGTAAACATTCGCGTTCCATATTTTTTGCTCCGCTCTTCGGCGAGCAGGATGGCGGCGCACCCTGTCGACTGCCTCAGTATTGGAAACCTGGCTACGACAAACAAGTCATTCACGACGTTTGCCCGGGCACCTGTGTCAAGTTGTGACAGGTCTGATCAATCTAATGCTGGCGACTCAAGTTAGAGCTGCTTCGAAGCTTTCAATATAGAGCTCCTGACCACTAATTACATCTACATCACCACCGCCACAGCCTGGGCAATCAAATCGGTACCTGGGCACTTCAAATTCAGTACCACAGTTTTTGCAGCGCGCACGCACAGCAATCTGATCAATCACCAGCACCGCGCCTTCGGCGATGGTGTCTTCGGCAAACATCTCAAAGCACAAACGCAACTGCTGCGGTTCAACCGCGCGCAGGCGCCCTACCTTAATGGTGACGCGGCCAATGCGCGCCACTTTATGCAGGGCGGCTTTCTGCTCCAGGATGTGCAGCAAGCCGGAAACGATCACGGTTTCGTGCATGGTACGACCCCTCTTCTGGCCCTCTCATTTAGGAGCGCCTTGCGTTGTATTGTCTGATTGCAAATATCGTCAATACAAAGCACACGCGTCAAGTCAACCTTAGGCAAATCAGTCCCTTTGCACTTAGATTGTCCCTGCTAATCTGAGATTGTCACGAATTGACACAACACCTTGTCAAATCCTGGGTTTCCATTGTGGAGTGATAAGCCAATGTTGATACTGCAATCACTCCATTGCATGTCGGGGTCGTAAACTTTTACCCCCGCATCATTCAATAGCACGACCCGATTCGGAAACGATGGAAGGGACTACCATGCTACTCCAAGCACCACTAGATCCAAGTCAGCTAGCCTGGCTTGGCGCGGGAATTCTCCTGATAGGAGAAATCATCGCGCTCTTGTCGATACATAACCTGAAGCGGCTGATCATTGTATCAACGCTCGCTGAGGTGGGGTACATCCTCCTCGGCATAGGTATCGGCGGCCCAGCAGGTGAAACTGGCGCCTACATGCACCTGGCTTATCAGGTAATCATGCGAGGCCTTGTTGTCGTAACGGCGTGGTGGTTAGTACGCCGCACCGGCTCAATTCATTTAAAAGACTTAACCGGTAGTGGTCAACGCATGCCGCTTGCGGCAATGTTGTTTGGCTTCGGAATGTTCTCGGTACTGGGTCTATCTCCGTTTAAAGGTTCATACAGTAAATTCTTGATCCTTTACGCAGCGATTGAACATGGCCAATGGGCATTAGCAGCGGTAGGCACACTCGCCAGCATTATTGCCGCCTGTTACTACTTGTTGATCATCCAGCGGGTGTGTTTTGAAGCACCCAAGAGCCAGATCACCCTCAAGGCAGCACCTGCTGCAGCCATGCCATTGGCCATCATATTAACGGCCATTACTGCGGTAATCAGCATTTGGCCGCATCCTTTGATGCACTATGCCGAAACCCTGGCAGGCGTGATCAATGTTACCCGGGTGCCTGAATTTGAGTCGCCATGGGAAACACTGGTTTTAGTTCCTTATATTGGTGGTTTTGCACTGTTCCTGATTGGGCGTTATTCGACCAGTCTGCGTGACAATGCCGCATTGCTGCTGGCTGCGGCCACAGCGGTATTGGCTGTTATGGCACCGGGACTGGATGCAGCCTCGCATCTGTTTGCCGTGATTTTTGCCGCAATCGCCTTTTTGGTGGTGTTGTACTCCCGCGGGTACATGAAGCACGCTGAACACACCAATCGCTACTACTTCTTTGTGTTCTTGATGACCGGCTCAATGCTGGGTCTGGCAACGGCACATGAGTTTGGTAACTTTTATGTGTTCTGGGAGCTGATGACTTGGACGTCTTACTTCCTGGTGATCCACGATCAGACACAGAAAGCGCTCAAGGCAGGTTTGGTGTACTTCTTGATGTGTGCCAGCGGCGCCTACATCATGAATTTTGGCATTTTGCTGATTCACGCCCAAACCGGCAGCTTTGAGTTTGCTGCGGTTGCCGCTCAGATGGGTAGCATCAACGTTGCAGCGGGCGCCCTCGCCTCCTTGTGCTTCTTTATCGGTTTTGCTGTCAAAGCCGGTCTGTTTCCGCTGCACTCCTGGCTACCGCTGGCCCACCCAGAAGCCCCGTCTTCGATTTCGGCACCTCTGTCTGGGATTTTGACCAAGGCCGGTATCTTTGGTCTGATCAAAGTGTTGTACATCGTGTTTGGTGCAACCGCGCTGGCACGTTTCTCAAGCCATGGCATGAACGTTGGCCTGCTGATTTCGCTACTGGGCTGTATCACCCTGCTTTACGGTGAGGTGATGGCGCTGTTCCAAAAGGAACTCAAGCGCATGTTGGCCTATTCAACCCTGGCGCAGATTGGTGAAATCGCTGCGATTCTGGGGCTGGGCACGGCACTAGGCACGGCTGCATCGCTATTACATGTCACCAACCACGCAGCAATGAAGACCTTACTGTTCTTCGCGGCTGGTGCTTTTATCATGAAGAGTGGCAAGCGTCAGATTAACGACCTGGCTGGACTCGGTCGCAAAATGCCGTTCACCGCTGGGTGCTATGCGCTGGCAACCATCGCCATCATGGGCTTGCCTCCGTTCTCAGGCTTTATCAGTAAGTTCATGATGGTCACTGCGGCCGTCAGTGCTGGTCGTGTGGATATCGCTGCCCTCTTGCTATTGGGTAGCGTCATTGCCTCCTTCTACTATCTGCGGATTATCCGGGTACTGTTTTTCCAACCCTATCAAGGTGCGGAAGTTCACGAAGCTCCAGCCTCAATGCTCACTGCAGTTGGTGTGCTAGCCGCCGTCATCGTGTTTGGTGGGGTGATTCCTGGCCCACAATTCGCAGCGGTGCGCGCAGTAGCTGACTTAATGGCTGCACGCGGTGGCTTGGCTCCGGTAGTCCTGCCTGACCTGACGATGATCTGGCCGCTGGCCGCCTTAATTTCGGCCATTGGTGCAGTCGCCATCTGGCTAGTTGGCAAGCGTTCAGTCCGCGCCTCGGGTTGGTTGGCAATCGCTGTTGCCGCAGCCAGCTTTGTCGCAGTTTTGGCAGAACCACAGCGTTATGACATGTTGTCGTTCGCCTTTGCGCTACTGATCTCGGGGGTTGGCACCCTCAACATGACCTACGCCACCGGTTATATGGCGCATGGACATGCCCAGCCACGCTTCTTCGCTGCGTTCACGCTAATGATCGCAGGCCTGCTAGGGATGACTGGCAGCCATGACTTCTTTAACTTCTTTGCCTTCTGGGAGTTGATGAGTAGTTGGGCGCTGTACGTTGCCTTGGTTCACGAAGAAACCGCGGATGCACGTCGCGAAGCCTTCAAGTACTTCATCTTCAACACGGTCGGTGCCAGCTTCATGTTTATTGGTATCGCCATGTTGGGCACCAAGGCAGGAAGCTTCAGTTTTGCTGCAGTCGCCCAAGCGGCACCAAGCATGCCGATCGTCTGGTTTGGCTCGGCACTCTGCCTGGTGTTGCTGGGGATGCTGATGAAAGCAGCCATGCTGCCGATTCGCATCGATTACCAGATGCACCCGGCCACTGCGCCAACCCCGGTTTCAGGTTACATCTCGGCAGTACTGCTTAAGAGCGGTCCTTACGGGGTACTGAAAATGTTTGCCCTCTTTGGCGGCGCCACCGTTATCGGCCGCCTGGGGATGGTAGCGGGCGTGCCCGTGGTGATGAACGTCGTTGCCATTATCGGCGGCATCACCCTGCTCTACGCCGGTGCCATGGCAGTGATCCAAACCGGGATCAAGCGCCTCTTGATTTACAGCACTGTGAGCCAACTGGGCTATATCACTATGGCGCTGTCTCTGGGTACCACCCTGGGGGTTGCTGGTGGGCTGATGCACTTCGTCAACCACATGATGCTGAAGGACCTGCTGTTCTTGGCAGCCGGCTGCATCATGGTCACCAGTCATGCCACCACTCTGGATCAACTGGGTGGGTTGGGACGCAAGATGCCAATCACCTTCGGTATCTTCCTGTTCGCGGGGCTGTCACTGGCGGGTATCCCACCGTTTAATGGCTTCTCTTCGAAGTGGCTGATCTACATGGCTGCCTTCCAGTCTGGTCATTACGTACTCGGCCTGTTTGCCTTGGTTTCCAGCTTGTTCACCCTGGCTGCGATCCTCAAGTTTGCCCACTCGGCATTCATGGGCTCGCCAGGCGCCGCAGCTGAACACGCACAAGAAGCACCGGCCATCATGCTGGTACCGATGGGCATCCTCACCAGCGGTTGTGTGTTAGTTGGCTTAATGCCAGGACTGTTGCTCGTGCCAATTGCCATGCTGCAAACCAGCATTGGCATGACACCGATTGCCGCCACCTGGACCGGCCCACTACCGGGAACCGATGGCTGGCAACCAGGTGTGCTGTTTGCACTGCTACTGATCTTAAGCGGCATTGGGGCACTTTACCTGCGGCTTGGCCGTGGGAAAGCGGCGATCATCCGCTCGCCAATTCACTTGTGTGGGGTCAACGATCTGTCATCGGCAGAGGAACATCTGGGTGCAGCTAATCTGTATGAAGCACCGGAAGCGGTTATCCGCGGTCTACTGCGTGCGAAATACGATACCGGTTATTCGGAAGATGCTCCATCCAACCACGACCAACCTGTCAACGACAAGACACCGGACTAAGGGAGACGCGCCATGCTAAATACTTATCCACTCGCTGTTTTACTGTTTCCCGGCGGCCTGTTTGCCCTAGTGCTCGGCTTAGCGCTCAAGGGCGTCGACCGCAGGCTTGCAGCACGCTTGCAACGTCGGGTTGGCCCACCGCTTGCCCAGCCGTTTTTCGACCTGGTGAAACTGGCACACAAGCGCACCATGGTGCCAGATGTAGCGGCACTACCGGTGTTCCTCGGGGCGCCGTTGATTGGCGCAGCATCAATGATGCTGGCAGCCGCCATGGTGCCAATTGCCGGGGTGTACATTCCTGACCCGATCATGGGCAACCTGCTGGTGCTGTTGTACTTGCTGACGATTCCGGCCGTGGTGCTGATGCTAGCCGGTTCGGCTTCTGGCTCGCCTTTCGGTGCGATTGGTTTCTCGCGCGAAATGGCGTTGATGCTGGCCTATGAAGGACCGCTGGTTTTGGTGGTTGCGGCAGTAGCACTTCGCACCGGTATCGCACAGGGTGGCTGGGTTAGCTTCTCACTCACCGAAATCATTGCCTACCAGCAAAGCCACGGGGCATTTCTGTTTGACCCGGTGATGTGGCCGGCACTATTGGCTTTCCTGGCTTTTTATCCAGCCAACCTCGGGATTATTCCGTTTGATATTCCCGAAGCTGAAACCGAAGTTCTGGAAGGGCCTCTGCTGGAGTATTCCGGCCCAGCACTGGGATTGTTCAAAGTCATGTCAGCGCTCAAGGCCGTGGTGGTATTGAGCTTGGGAATTGCGCTGTTCTTCCCACTGGCCCCTGCCGGGTTGGCAGGATTTCTGGTTCAGCTAGTGAAGCTGTTTGTACTGATGTTGCTCGGTGTAACCGTACTACGGGTTTCCTGTGGTCGGATGCGCATTGACCAGGCATTCCGCTTCTTCCTCAAGTGGCCTCTGGCACTGTCGCTGTTGAGCCTCGTGATTGTGGTCTTTGCCAGAGGAGGCAACTGATATGTCCAATTTAATCCAGATGATTACCGAGAAGAGTCGGGACATCGCAGCGCGCTCACCCTGGATTTACCGGATCAATGCCGGTTCATGCAATGGTTGTGACGTTGAGTGCGCAACGACCGCCTGCATTCCGCGCTACGACGTTGAACGGCTGGGGTGCCAATACTGCGGCAGCCCGCGCCACGCCGACATTGTTTTGATCACCGGACCGTTGACCGCCCGTATTAAAGACGACGTGTTGCGGGTGTTTGCCGAGATTCCAGAGCCTAAGGTCACGGTGGCAGTCGGTATTTGCCCGATCTCTGGCGGGGTATTTCGCGAGAGTTATGCGGTGCATGCGCCACTCGGTCAGTACGTGCCGATCGACGTGAATGTTCCAGGCTGCCCGCCGCGCCCACAAGCCATCATCGAAGGCGTGGCGCAAGCCATTGCCATCTGGCGCGAACGTCTCTGAGGAGCTGCCATGAACATAATGAAATTATTTGCCCGCAACCTGGTACAGGGGCCCTCAACCATTGAGTTTCCTTTTGGGCCAGCCTGGACGCCGACCCATCTGCGTGGCCGCATCACATTCGAATTAAAGGATTGCATCGGTTGCCGCGCCTGCGAGCAGGTATGTGCCGGTGGGGCGATCCGCTTTGACAAAACGCCAGAAGGGTTGCGCTTCATGATGTGGCACAACACCTGCGTGTTCTGCGGCTTGTGTGAGTTTTACTGCCCAACCAAGGCGATCAAGCAAAGCGACGACTGGCATATGGCACATCCAGTAGCAAAGATGTACGAAATGGCAATCAGGGAGGTGATCCCTTACGTCACTTGTACTAGTTGCGGTGGCAAAGCCTTGGCCAGCGCGCCCAACCCGGTTGGCGTCGAACCTCCGTTCAGCGCCGAAGAAATCGAGCAGCAACGTAACCTTTGTCCAGGCTGCCGTAAAAAAGCACTGGAAGAAAGGGGAGCCTCGTCATGATTAAACCCAACGACATTGAATCACGTCTCGCGTCGACCGCTTTGAGCGGCATCCAGTTTTCGATGGCGACCGATAGCAAAGGGGTCACCACCGCTTGGTGCACGCTTGCAAACAGCGCAGATTTGCTGCCTGCCGCAACTTGGCTCAAGGCGATTGATGCCCGGCTATCGACCATCACGGTGTTTCAGCCCAAGGCGACTCTGGCACCCGCAGTTGCCGAAGGCGAAGAACCGGCGGCTCCCCCGACCTTTCTGGGCGGAGTTGAAAAAGATGGGAAGTCTTATGAGATCGACTACCACTTTGACCTTGACGGCGACACGCTCACTTTGGTTGCCCACGTTGCAACCGGTGGCGCAATCGATTCACTGACCGAATTGTACCGTGCAGCGGATTGGCCGGAACGCGAGATCATGGAGATCTATGCCCTAGAAGTACGCGGGCATCCTGACCCTCGGCGTTTATTCCTTGATCCGAGTATTGATGGCGCGGTACTTGAGCGTCTGATTCCACTCTCGACCTTGACCAATAGCGCCACCACCAAGGGGCTTTGGGAAAAGATTCTGGCCCAAACGGGGATACTATCATGAGCAACTTCACCATTCCGGTCGGGCCGCTGCATGTGGCACTCGAAGAGCCAATGTATTTTCGCATTGACGTACATGGCGAAACCATTGCCAATGTTGATATTCATGCAGGCCACGTTCACCGCGGCATCGAATATCTGATCACCAAGCGCAACATTTTTCAGAATGTGGTGCTAACCGAGCGTATCTGCTCGCTGTGCTCCAATAGTCACCCCCAGGCCTATGCCATGGCGATCGAACAGATTGCTGGCATCAAGATCCCTCCACGCGCCGAATATCTGCGTGCGATTGCCGACGAAGTTAAACGGGTTGCATCTCACCTGTTTAACGTGGCGATTCTGGCCCACTTGGTCGGCTTTGAATCCCTGTTCATGCATGTAATGGAAGTCCGCGAACGGATGCAGGACGTCAAGGAAAGCGTGTTTGGCAACCGCATGGACATTGGTGCCAATACCATCGGCGGCGTGCGCTACGACGTTAATGTTGAGAGCATTAGCTATCTCGAAGAACAACTGGACCAGATTGAGGCCTCGCTGATTGAGATCACCGACATCTACCAGACCAGCGGCTCAATCCTGGGACGTACTCGCGGGGTTGGGGTGTTATCGCACGCAGATGCGCTCGACTGCGGTGTAGTGGGTCCAGTGGCTCGCGCATCGGGTATCTCGTATGACGTGCGCACCAAAGCGCCTTACACCGCTTATGACCGCCTGGACGTCAAGGTCCACACACTGCCAGATGGCGACGTCTGGTCACGCGCCATGATCCGCCTGGCGGAAGCACGCACCGCAATTGACCTATTGCGTCAGTGCATCCGCGACCTGCCGGAAGGCCCAACGATCGAAGACCACGTGCGCCCATCAATCCCGGCTGGCGAGGCGATTGCCAAGTGCGAAGCTCCGCGCGGCGAATTGATCTACTACGTACGGACAGGCACGACCCCCAAGCCAGAACGTGTCAAGTGGCGGGTTCCAAGTTTCATGAACTGGGATGCACTACGCATCATGATGAAGGATGCCAAGATTTCTGATGTGGCCATCATCGTCAACAGTATTGATCCTTGCATTTCGTGCACTGAACGTTAATCGCTACGAGCTACGCGGAGGACATTATGGATATCTACGAAGAAATTATCCGACTACGTAATGAAGGCCGTAGCTCGGCGCTGGCGACAATCATCAATACCCAGGGATCTATTCCCTCTTATGTCTCAGCCAAAATGCTGATCCGTGACGACGGTTCGATTGTTGGCACGGTCGGTGGTGGAGGCGCCGAGTGGGAAGTGATTCGTGTAGCACGTGAAGTGATTGCCAATGAAAAACCCGTCACCGTCAGCTTTGACCTAACCAAGCAACCCGGGATCGATGCGGGCATGGTGTGCGGCGGCAGCCTGGAAATTTACGTAGAGCCGCTGGTGGCCGCCCCGATTCTGTATATCTTCGGGGCGGGGCACACCGGTCGCGCAACCTATCAAATTGCGCGTCCAGCGGGTTTTGAGGTGGTGGTGGTTGACGAACGAGCAGCCTTTGCCAACCGGCAGAGTTTTCCCGATGCCAAGCAGATCATTGTGGCTGACATTGACACAGCCACGGCACAGATCAACCCAAGCGCTTCAGCTTACATTCTGATTTTGACGCCGAGTCACCTAAGCGATTCCAAGGTGTTGCAGTGGGCCATGGGCACCGCTGCGCACTATATCGGCATGATCGGCTCGAAACGCAAAGTCACCGGGATCTTTCACAAGCTACAAAAAGAAGGCTTTGGAGCAGAACAATTTAAGCATGTCCATGCGCCGGTAGGACTGAATATTGGCGCACAGACACCAGAAGAAATTGCGATTTCGATTTTAGCGGAAATGGTCGCTTGTCGACGCCGCTGCAGTGCATCCCTGCCGCATTTGGGGCTGGAATCACAGGGCATCGAAGACGCATTGCTGAAGGAGGTGGGATAGCACCCCTGCCCTTGGTTTTTCACCCTTGTCCATTGCAACGAACTCTCAGGAGATAGCCATGAGAAGACTTACCCTCAATGTTAACGGCATTGATCGGACGTTGATTGTAGACCCGACTAAAAAACTGGCCGATGTGTTACGCGAACATCTGATGCTTACCGGTTGCAAAGTGTGCTGCGATACCGGTCAATGTGGTACTTGTACCGTACTGATCGAAGGCAAACCGATCAAAGCCTGTATGGTTCCTGTCAGCAAATTCGAACATGGCGAGAAGATTATCACCATCGAAGGTGTTGGTACCCCTAAAGACCTGCACCCTCTGCAAGTAGCCTGGATGGCACACGGTGGCGCTCAGTGTGGCATATGTACCCCTGGGTTCATCCTGTCGGCGATTGGCCTACTAGAAAAGAACAACAGCCCAACACGTGAAGAAGTGCGTACTTGGTTTAACCGTAACCGTAACGCTTGTCGTTGTACTGGCTATCAACCTCTGGTTGACTCGGTAATGGATGCCGCCGCAGTGATGCGTGGCGAAAAGAAAAAAGAAGACTTGCTGGATATTCCGGCAAATAACGGCAGCATCATGGGTTCCAAATACCATCGTCCTTCCGCCATGGCCAAAGTGACCGGTACCTGGGACTTCGGTGCTGACGTTACCATGCATATGCCGCCGGACACCTTGCATCTGGCTCTGGTTCAGGCTCAGGTTTCGCATGCCAATATCAAAGGCATCGATACCACTGAAGCGGACACCATGCCAGGCGTAGTCAAAGTGGTTACCTGGAAAGACGTTCAAGGCAGAAATGCCATTACCGGTCTGATTACCTTCCCGACTAACAAGGGTGATGGCTGGGATCGTCCGATTCTGAACAAAGAAAAAGTATTCCAGTATGGCGATGCGATTGCGATCGTCTGCGCTGACACCGTAGAACATGCCCGCGCAGCAGCAGAAAAGGTCAAAGTTGACCTGGAAGTTCTGCCAGCCTACATGGACGGTTGGGCAGCACAAGCACCGGATGCACTGGAAATTCACCCTGGCGTGCCTAATGCCTACTTTGACCAATGGGTTAAAAAAGGTGAAGACACTGGACCGTTGCTGGATAAGTCGGCCGAAGTGGTTGAAATCGAAACCTATTGCAGCCGTCAGCCTCACTTGCACCTGGAACCGGATTGCGGTAGCGCTTACTACGATGACGAAGGCATTCTCAATATTCACTCCAAGAGTATTGGCCTGCACTTGCATCACGCGATGATTGCACCAGGCATGGGGATTGACCCCAAGAAACTGCGCCTGATCCAAAACCCAACTGGCGGTACCTTTGGTTATAAGTTCAGCCCGACCATCGAAGCCTTGCTCGGTGTTGCCTGCATGGCCACCAAGCGTCCGGTATCTCTGGTTTACACCCAGTATCAGAACATCACCTACACCGGCAAGCGTTCGCCAGCTGACGTTAAAATCAAGCTCGGCGCTGACAAGAACGGCAAGCTGACAGCGATGGAAGTGAACTGGTGGCTAGACCACGGTCCGTATTCCGAATTCGGCGATTTGGTGACAACACGTCAAGGCCAATTTACCGGTGCCGGTTACGACATTAAGAACATTAGCGGTCACGGACAAACCATTTGTACCAATCATGGTTGGGGTTCGGCATTCCGCGGCTTCGGTTCACCGCAAGCCTTCCTGGCTTCAGAAATCGCTATGGACATCATGGCGGAAAAACTGAACATGGATCCGCTGGATCTGCGCTACCTGAATGTTTACCGCGAAGGAGCGACCACGCCAACTGGGCAAAAACCAGAAGTGCTTTGCCTGGAACAGTTGCTGGACATGATCCGTCCGAAGTGGGAAGAAGCCAAAAAGCGTCGTGAAGCGCTGTCGACTCCTGAGTTGAAGTACGGCATTGGTCTATCGATCGGGATTTATGGCTGCGGCCTGGATGGCCCGGATAGTGCCGAAGCCGCTGTTGAATTGACCAAAACCGGCGTGATCGCCCGCAATGCTTGGGAAGATCATGGCCAGGGCTCGGACTTGAGTACCCTGACCTTCGTTCACGAAACCCTCAAGCCACTCGGTCTGACACCACAGCAAATCAAGCTGGTGATGAACGACACTGATCAGCCGAATAGTGGCCCATCAGGTGGTAGCCGTTCCAACGTATTTGTTGGTAATGCGCTCAAGGTATCGTGCGAAATGTTGCTCAATGCCATGCGCAAGGCAGATGGCAGCTATCGTACTTATGACGAAATGATCGCCGAGAACATTCCGTTGCGTTACGACGGCAAGTGGGTTGCCCAAGACTGCAACGAAATTGATATCAAAACAGGCCAAGGCGACCCGTTCCCGATCTATATGTACGAAGTCTTCCTGCCGGAAGTGCAAGTCAACATGGCAACCGGCAAGGCCACCGTGGTCAAGTTCACCACCGCGATTGACGTGGGTACGATTATCAACCGCGCCACCGTCGACGGACAGATCTATGGCGGTATCGCACAAGGGATCGGTTTGGCGCTGTCTGAAGATTTTGATGATCTGAAGAAGCATACCACTCTGCTGGATTGCGGCCTGCCGTATCCACGCGACATTCCTGACAACATGGAGATCTTGTACCTGGAAACGCCGCGTCCGCTAGGACCATTCGGCGCAGCTGGGGTTGGCGAAGCACCGCTGACAGCGGTTCACCCTGCAGTCTTGAACGCCATCTACAATGCTTGCGGCGTACGGATCTTCAAGGTGCCGGCATTGCCAGAACTGATCAAGGCAGCACTGGACGCGAAGGCCGAAGGGAAACCTGCGGTGGTTCCAGCTCACGTCTGATATAAATAGAGTAGCAACCTAAAATCTGGGCGGCAGTGCCGCCCAGATTTTCCGGCCTCAAATACCGAGGTTTGATGTTTGAAACGGGAGTTATGCCATGGACGGCCAAGCGATACGTGAAAAGGAAGCCCTGTGCATTGAAGAACAAGCACCCGCCTGCACCACTACCTGTCCCTTGCATGTAGATGTACGCGCGATGGTTGAGCATGTTCGCGATGGCCAGTTTAAGCGGGCATTTGAAGTGCTCGCCCGCACGATTTCATTTCCTACGATTATCAGCAGGGTGTGTGATCACCCCTGTGAATCAGGTTGTAGACGCGCCGAAGTGGGTGCCCCAATTAAGATTCATGCGCTAGAACGCGCATGTGTCGACTATGGTTTTTCAGCCGTACCGCTACGGGTTCAGCGTCCCCAAATCAAGCGCCGCATCGCGATTGTCGGTGCAGGCTTGTCGGGGCTGACCGCAGCATTAGATCTGCATGTCAAAGGTCACACGGTTGTCCTATTTGAAGCTGCATCTGAACTCTTGCCACGACTACGTGCTTTCGATCACGCCATATTGTCGCCAGAAGATATTGCAGCGGATCTGGAACGCGTGCTGATCAGCGGTATTGAATTTCGGCTCAATACGCCGATTGCGCTTGACGACAGTAGCGAACCCAACAGTCTTAAACAGCTAGTCGATGAGTTTGATGCGGTCTATCTTGGCAGCGGCCCACAGCCAGTCGCCGGGCTGTCTGAGCTGGTCGTGCTCGACAGTGCTCAGCATCTGTCCATCAACACCCTGACGCTGGCCACCAGCCATGCCAAAATTTTTGCCGGTGGTTCACATCGCTATGGCCAGCAGTACTCGCCGATCAGTTCGCTACACGATGGTCGCTATGCCGCCATCTCGATTGATCGCGTATTGCAAGGCGCATCGCTAGAGGCTAACCGCGACAACCAAGGTAGCTACCCCAGCCGCCTATACGTCAATACCTCGCGGTTTACCCCCTCAGAAGCGGTAGAGCTTAGCGCTGGCACGCGGGCCTATACCCAGCAGCAAGCCATGGATGAAGGTGCGCGTTGCTTCCCGTGCCATTGTCTGGAGTGCGTGCGCCTCTGTCCTTACCTAGAGCACTACGGTGGTTACCCCAAGCGTTATGTTCGCGAAATTTACAACAACGACAGTATTTTGATGGGGCAGCACAAATCCAACCACATGGTGAACTCCTGTCTGCTATGTGGCTTATGCGAAGCCATCTGCCCGAATGATGTATCCATGGCTGAAGTCTGTCTGGAAGCACGTGAAAGCATGGTAGACAAAGGCAAAATGCCGACTTCTTACCATGAGTTTGCCTTGCGCGACATGGCATTCAGCCAGAGTGATGCATTTTCGATGTGGCGACACCAGCCGGGCCACCAACACAGTCAGACGGTGTTCTTTCCGGGCTGCCAATTGTCAGCATCGTCCCCCGAGCATGTAAAAAAAGTCTACGACCACCTGTGTGCCAAGCTTCCAGGTGGCGTCGGCCTGATGCTCGGCTGCTGTGGTGCACCGGCTCAATGGGCCGGAAGGAAAGATCTATTCCAGGCCAATCAACAGGCGCTGGCCGAGTCTTGGAACGCAATGGGTCGGCCAAGAATGGTGACCGCCTGTTCCACCTGCTTGAGCACCTTTAAGCAGACCCAGCCGGATATCGCACTGGATTCACTGTGGACGGTTCTGGACGAGGTTGGGGTTCCAATGCCGGTTAGCAGCCAATCTGGCCCTAAACGCAGCGTTGCAATTCATGACCCATGTACCACGCGCGATGAAGAACCGATTCGCAATAGCGTGCGTCACATTTTAAGTACGATTGGGGTCGAGGTGATTGAGCTGAACGCACCAGGGTTATCGACCTGCTGTGGTTTTGGCGGGCTGGCGTCATTTGTTAATCCGCCGGTCACTAACAAGGTGATCGACCAGCGAATCGCGCAAAGTGATGCCGATTATCTAACCTACTGTGCCATGTGTCGTGACAACTTTGCCCGGCGCGGCAAACGCTCGCTTCATTTGCTCGACTTGTTGCTGGATAGCGAACAGGACACTGCCGCTCGTGCCGACCCAGGATTTTCTCGCCGTCAGGAAAACCGTGCCCGGCTAAAAAACCAATTATTACGCGAACGATGGGGAGAAAACGTGCAACAACCTGAAGCCAAGCTGGAGCTGGAACTAAGCGAAGCCGTGCACGCTGATATTGAACTAAAGCTGATTTTGGAAGACGACATCCGCCAGGTGATACAGCACGCACAAACTACCGGTGCCAAGCTGATCAATCCAGCCACCGGGCATTTCATCGCTAGTTTCAGGCCAAGCACCATCACCTATTGGGTAGAGTACACACAGGACGGTAGCCGCTACCTCGTACATCGCAGCTACTGTCATCGCATGGAAGTAGGTTAAGCCAATGTCTAACACTCAGGAAAACGATGAGAACCTGATCTGTGCCAGCTGCAAGCTCACGCTGGTGGTAGCGCCAGTGACGGTTTCCTATCTCGGAAATTCGTTTCCGGTAGAGCTGCCGCGTTGTCCACAATGCGGGTTTACCTACGTACCGGAAGCCCTGGCCAGCGGCAAAATGTTGCAGGTTGAGCAGTCACTGGAAGTTAAGTAATGCCTGCGGCACACCAGCATCCTTACGGTAGTGGGCTATTGGGTGCATCACCCAATGACCCGCTACGTCCAGGAGGGCTGGAGCTCACCCGAACGGCGATTGCCAGTGCCAAGTTTTGCGCCGGGCAACGCGTTCTAGACCTGGGTTGTGGCACCGGAGCCAGTACTGACCTGCTGAGTCACGTCGGCTGTCAGGTAGTGGGAGTCGATGCCACCCTGGGCACGCTTGAAGTCGCAAGCCGCCAGCACCCAGACTTGGCCTGGGTGCTGGCCTCTGCAGAGGCGCTGCCGTTTTTGACCGCCAGTCAGAACGGTATTTTGGCTGAATGCAGCTTGTCAGTGGTAGCAGCGCGTACGCGGGCACTCAGTGAGTGCCATCGGGTACTCGCACCGGGCAGCATGCTGGTCATTACCGATGTGTATGCGCGCGAGCCAGACGCAGTCATCGATAACACAACCATACTGCCGGCTTGCGTAGCACAGATGGCAGGGCAAGAAACCCTATGCGCCGAAATCACTCAGGCCGGCTTCAAGATAGAAAGCTGGCAAGACCACTCGGCAGTACTAAAAACATTTCTGGCACGGCTGATCTTTGAGAAAGGCTCGCTCGCCGCATTATGGTCCAACCACGCAAGCAGAGATGAGGCTAGCAACCTCTCTGCTGCGCTCAGGGCCAAACGCCCCGGGTATTTTCTGCTACTAGCCCGGGCAACGTAACGTTAAGAGGAGAATAGCATGCACGACGAAGGTTTCCGTGTCGCCGAATTATCGCTTCAGGGCTTCTCTTGCAGTCACATCATGGTTGCAATGGGGCTAGAAGCGATGGGAAAAGAAAACCCCGAGCTAATGCGTGCCATGTCAGCCTTATCGCAGGGCATGGGCAATGGCCTAGCCTGTGGCATATTGACTGGCGGTTGCTGCTTGCTCGGGCTCTATGCTGGCAAGGGTGGTCGCGATGAAGAGCCAGATGAACGCCTACCACGAATGTTAGAAGAATTTACCGAGTGGTTTGGTGATGAATGCCGCCCGAAATACCGTGGTATTGACTGTGCCGACATTATGCAAGGCAATCCACGACTCAAAGTAGAACGCTGCCCAGCCCTGACTCTGGCCGCAGTACATAAGGTATTCGAAATTCTCGAGGCCAATGGCTTCGCGTTGGATGGCTCGCAGCGCGACGCCAATGAATACTAACGAGGTATCAGCATGAGCCCTGCCCGCAAGGATAAGGTGGCAACCGTAATTCTGGCCGCCGGCTACTCTAGCCGCATGGGTTGTTTCAAGCCGATGCTACCGTTGGGTGGCAGTTCAGCACTAGAACGCATCATCAACGCAGCGCGTAGCGCCGGTAGCGCCGGCATCTATGTAGTGACGGGCCACAACGACACGGTGCTGGCTGCAACGCTTGAGCAGATGAAAGTGCGGCAGATTCACAACCCGACCTTTGATACCGGCATGTATTCCAGCATCGCCGCTGGCGTGTCAGGGCTCGCTTCTGACGTGGATGCCTGCCTGATTTTGCCAGTCGATATTCCATTAGTACGCAAAGCCACACTAGAGAGACTGATAGCGCACCACCCCGCAAAACAAACCGTGGTGCTCTACCCCACCTTTCGTGGTCAGCGCGGCCACCCTCCTCGCATCCAGCGTGCATTGTTTCCCAAGATCATCGAGGCACAAGCCGCCTCGGATAATGGGGGGTTAAAACACCTACTTGAGCAATATGCGCAACAGGCAGAACAAATTGCCGTGTTTGATCAATGCATCCTGTTCGATATGGACACCCCGGATGACTATGTGCGGCTGTGCGCCCTGGCAGAAAACCAGGAGATTCCAAGCGTTGAAGAATGTGAAGCAATTTTGGCCGAGCGCAAGGTTGATGACCATGTATTGCGCCATAGTTATCAGGTTGCCAATGTGGCGCGCTGCTTGTCGCAGGCACTGATTACTAGAGGAATCAAACTGAATCAAGGCAGAATTCTGGCAGCAGCCCTGTTGCACGACATGAGCCGCTCAGAGCCACATCACGCTCAAGCAGGTGCAGCAGCAATTGAGGCGCTGGGTTTCCCTGACTTGGCACCGCTGATTGCTAGCCATATGGATCTACAGTATTGCGCTGAAATTCCAGATGACGCAGCGATTGTCTACTTAGCTGACAAACTGGTAAAAGAGGATCAGCTGGTATCATTGCAAACCCGTTTCCAACTGGCTTTTGAGCGTTTCAGCCAACAGCCAAAGGCTTTACAGGGCGCTAAACAACGCTATGACGCTGCCTGTGCCATTGCAGATTCCATCACCCGAATAACGGGAATGTCGCTCAATGAACTACTGAGCACGATTGGCAAATAGGAAAGAACCCGCGCATGGACCAGAAATCCCCCCCTCATATTCTGGCGCATACCGAAAGTGTCTGCCCAGTCTGCCTCGAGCGACTACCGGCACAAAGGGTAGCCGATGGCGACAATGTTTACTTAGTCAAAACCTGCCCAGAACACGGCTTGTTTCGTACCGTAGTCTGGCGCGGCGTAGAAACCTATGCCGACTGGGGCGCGCTAACCCACGAAGCAGCGCCAGCGCCAATCTGCGAAACCACCCTGCAACGCGGTTGTCCGTTTGACTGTGGCATCTGCCCAGAGCACCGCCAACACTCCTGCTGTGTACTGCTGGAAGTCACTCAGCGTTGCAATCTGCGTTGCCCTGTCTGCTTTGCGGCGGCGGGCGCACCACAAGCCGACCCCAGCCTGGAGGAAATCGGCCAATGGCTGCAAGCCCTGCGCAAACATAGCCCGTCGGTTAACATACAACTCTCAGGAGGAGAGCCGACAGTGCGCGATGACCTGGACCAGATCATCGCGTTGACACGCTCACTAGGTTTTGATTTTGTTCAGCTCAACACCAATGGTATTCGACTGGCAAAAGACACCGCCTACGCCGCACGCTTGGCCAGTGCGGGTCTGGATTGTGTATTTTTACAATTTGATGGCCTGCGCGATGCTACCTACCGAAAAATTCGCGGCATTGATCTGTTCGCCAGCAAACAGGCGACCATCGAACGCTGCAGCCAACTGGGACTGGGCGTGGTACTGGTACCGACGCTGATTCCGGGTGTCAATATTGATGAAATCGGCGCGATAATCGACTTTGCTGCCCAGCACACGCCGACCGTGCGGGCGGTACACTTTCAGCCAGTCAGCTATTTTGGCCGCTATCCTAGCGCGCCACAGGATCAAGATCGCATCACCCTGCCTGAGGTCATGCGTGCCATCGTGCAGCAAACCCACGGCACAATAGACCTGGCGGACTTCAACCCCGGCTCAACTGAAAATGCCTATTGTTCGTTTAGTGGCAGTTTCTACGTCAATAGCCAGCACCAGTTGCAGGCCGCTCAACCGACGGCGGGTACAGCGTGCGGCTGTGGTACGCCAGCCAAACCGCAAATTGGTAGAGACGTACAACATGCACGTCAAGTGGTGGCCAAAAAGTGGACATCCCCTCCCGAGGTCAGCTCGAACCCCTGCTGCAGTGGCGTGAGCGTAGTGAGCCTGGATAATTTTCTCGCACAGCGGCGCCATAGCCTGAGTATCTCTGGCATGGCGTTTCAAGATGCCTGGACACTCGACCTGGAGCGCCTGCGTGAATGTTATATTCATGTAGTCAGCCCTGACCGACGCATTATTCCGTTTTGTGCTTACAATCTGACAGCGCAAAACGGAGAATCTCTGTATCGCCCAGACCTAAAGGCACAAGTCCATGCCGACTGAAAACCCACTAGACCGTTGGATTGCGGTTCAACTGGGCAGTTCGACCAAGCTCACGCGCGATATGCTAGTCGAGCATCAACTACGCTGCCTGCGCGAAACCGTGAGCTGGGCACGCGCGAAAAGTCCGTTCTACCGTCGCGCGCTAAGTAACATCAATCCAGAACAATTAACCCGGATGGCTGACCTGCAAAGTTTGCCATTTACCACGGCAGAAGATCTGCGGCGCAATAGCCCGCCACTGGTATGTGTATCCCAAAGCGAAATCAGCCGGGTCGTCACCCTGGAAACCTCAGGCACCAGTGGAGAAGCCAAACGGTTATTTTTCACACTGGATGAACAAGAATCCACCATTGACTTTTTTCAGCACGGCATTTCGCTCTTGGCCAAGCCGGGAGACCGGGTGCTGATTTTGTTTCCGTGTGAGCGTCCAGGCAGTATCGGGCAACTACTGGCAACGGCATTAAGGCGTCTCAAAGCGATACCGATTTCTGCCGGGCCGGTACGCGACGTAGAGGCCACCTTAACGTTAATGGCACAGCAGCGCCCCACTGTAGTCGCCGGAACACCCATACAGGTCCGAGCCTTGGCACGTTGCACTACGCAGAGCCTTGGGGCTCTATTGCAGATTCACAGCGTACTATTAAGCGCCGACCATGCAGCGCAGTGCGTCAGAGAAGACATCCGGCAAGCCTGGGGCAGCGAAGTATTTGAACATTATGGTATGACCGAAATGGGGCTGGGTGGCGGCGTCGATTGTGCAGCACATCAAGGGTATCACCTCCGAGAGGCTGACTTGCTATTCGAGATCATTGACCCAGTATCTGGTCAGCAGTTACCCGCAGGCCAGTCAGGCGAAGTGGTGGTGACCACCCTGACCCGGCGAGGCATGCCGTTGATACGCTATCGTACGGGCGACCTATCGCGGCTGATCACTGAACCTTGCGTTTGTGGCTCCGTCTTACACCGCCTGGAACAGATTGAGCGACGTACCTGTAGCGAGGTCACGCTCTCGCCCGGCAATGCACTCTCCATGGCGGCACTGGATGAAGCTTTATTTTCTCGGGAAGACATTACCGACTTCCGTGTAACCCTGCACCGGGCCACTCCGAATCAACTGCACATTGAATTGGCACATATTCCTCTCGCAGCCCCCGAAATCGAGACCTTACTAAGCCTGACACATTGCACCCTGGCCGAGATGCCAGTGATTCGAAATGCCTGTAGCCAGTCAGGCTTACAGGTTCGACTATCTGTCACGCCATCACCGTTATGTACCACCAGCGCCAAGCGCTTTATCAGGGTTGAATAACCGATGTATCCAACTGTCTATCTGGTTCGACATGGCGCAATTGGCGACAACGCCCAACACCGCTACATAGGCCAATCTGATCTTCCCCTCACACCAATCGGGGTGCGCCAAGCCCAAGCCGTAGCAACATGGCTTTCTGATAAAGCCATTGATGCAGTGTATTGCAGCGATTTATCGCGCACGGTAGAAACCGCACGCATCATTGCTTCGGCCACAAAGCACCAGGAAATCTGGATCCGTCGTGACCTGCGAGAAATATCACTGGGCGAATGGGAAGGCCGTCCGCGCGATGAAGTCGCCACGCAGCATCCAGAAGACTACGCCGCCCGTGGGGCCGATATGATTCACTTTAGGGTGCCAGGCGGAGAAAGCTTTGCTGATTGTCTGACGCGGGCATTGCGCGTCTGGCAAGAGATTCTCGCGGGAAAACAGCGCCACGTGGTCATTGCTGCACATGCGGGGGTCAACCGCTTACTCCTGAGTCATGTGCTTGGCACCCCGTTGGCACAATTCATGCAAATACCACAACCTTATGGTTGTTTGAACGTTTTATGTCACAACACAAAAAAATGGGAGGTAAACACCATCACACTGCCTGTGGATGTGCCATAACACAATCTGACACACCTACTGGTTGGTTTGCCTACTTGAGCCTGTCTCAAAATGACACACCAGGCCCTTGCGATAGTGAGTTTGCATTGCGGCGCATGGCTACAATTTTCGATACTGAGGATAACCAGCGACCAAGGTGGCAATTCGTTGAGTGCAGCATCGGTCCGTGCCAAGTTACAGATGGCGTTGATCGAATTTTCAAGACATTTTAGGAGGACATTATGGCTTATAAAATTCTTACCGACTCGTGTAACGCCTGTGGCGCCTGTGAATCAGAATGCCCGAATCAAGCCATCTCGCATGTTGATAAGCTCTACAGCATTGATCCTACCAAGTGTGTAGAGTGCGAAGGCACTTATGACAGCCCGATGTGCGCCGATTTGTGCAATACCGACTCCTGTGTACAAGCCTGACCTAGTCAGGTGACTTCAACATGAAGTCTACCGGACCAAGTTGCTTTCTCAGAGCTTGGTCCGGTCATATTGATAGCATGTCAAAGACATAATATTGTTATAATAAACAGTCACTTGATGGTTCTAGGTCGCTTTATGTGTAAACAGACTCTCATTCAAGATCAGAATTTTCGTGACCAGTTAGGCAAAATCGCAAACCACTGCTTGACGAGCCAAACCCCCAGCTAACATACTGAAATAATTCAAAGCGGTATGTTACGGCGTCTAGATTATTGACTAAACCGCAAGGTCCATAGCTGGGGATGTAATGCCATGAGTGGGACACCCAAATTCAACCGTACCACCCTGCGTCGTGCGCGCGAGTTATTGCTCGAAGGCAGAGAGGTACCGCTCAGTTACAAAGTCAACTCGATGTTAGAGTGTTCATGGCGTCGATCCGCTGAAGCAGGGTTAACACCAGAAGGCCGTTTGCCCGATGCAGCGCGCCTAGATGAACATCAGTTGGCTCGCGCCGCAGAGCGCAAAATGAAACTCATCATCCAGGCACGCCCTGTGATGGAGTTTCTGCATGCCCAGACCTGTGACTCAGGCAGCATGGTGATCTTGGCAGATGACGGGGGCGTGATTCTACAAGCCTTTGGTGACACAGAATTTCTCGGACGCGCAGAACGCGTGTCACTTACGCCTGGATCGTCCTGGAATGAAAGCCACCGCGGCACCAATGGTATAGGCACCTGTGTCGCCGAAGCACGGCCACTGGTGGTACACGGGGGTGAGCATTTTCTTGAACGCAACGGTTTCCTGAGTTGCGCAGCCTCTCCGGTCATGGCCCCTGACGGATTATTACTCGGGGTCATCAACATTTCTGGCGACGAACGTCGCCACTACTCACACTCCCTGGGTTTGGTGCGCGCAGCCGCCCAGACGCTTGAAAACCGACTATTCGAGTCCACGCATGGACAGCGTACCCGCGTACGTTTTCACCCATTAGCCGAGGGCATTGGCACCTTTTCAGAAGGAGCCGTAGCGCTATCTGACGATGGCTGGATTATCGGGGCCAATTCAGCGGGCTTCGCTTTACTGGGGCTCGCGGCAGCCGACCTTGGCGTTACCCCGCTATCACGCGTGTTGCAAATTCGCTTCAACGAATTGATGGAGTTAAGTCGACGCCAGCCCAATGAACCTTTTCTGGTGACCTGTACCAGCGGCGAGCGCTTATTTGTCCGTGTCGACCCAGGACGCAGCGCGTTCACGCCGGCAACCGCACCTACAATCCACCCTAAAGACGCGCTATCCAGCATTGACTTCGGTGACGAGACTTTAGCTGCCGCAGTCGATAAAGCACGCAAACTGATTGGCAAACCCATTTCAGTGCTATTGCAAGGCGAGGAAGGGGTTGGGAAAACCTATTTTGCCCACGCATTACATGACTCGGGGCCGCGCAAGGCCGGGCCGTTCGTTTCAGTCAACTGCGCCGCTATTCAAGACAACCTGCTAGAAGCCGAACTATTCGGCCACGTCCCGCCACTAGGCAATATCGAATGGCCGGGCCGTCTGCGCGAAGCGGATGGCGGCACCTTGTTTATTGAAGAAATCGCCGATCTGCCTCTGCCATTACAAACCCGGCTGCTGGACGTACTGCAGAAAAAGCAACTCACCCCGCTCGGGGGTGAACCGATGGCGATTGATTTTGTACTGATCTGCGCCACTACCCATCAACTTAAAGCGGATGTTGAGGCCGGGCGTTTTAGATCCGACCTTTACTACTACATCAGTGGCATGACACTACGATGTCCTCCGTTGCGTGAACGCAAGGATTTTGCCCCATTATTGGCGCGCAGACTCGAAGAGATGGCTCCGGATCGCAATCTGTCACTGGAACCCGCACTGGCCACCGCGTTTGCCAATTACTCGTGGCCAGGCAACCTGTGCCAACTGGGCAATGTACTGCGTGCCGCCACTGCCCTGCTCGACCCAGGTGAAACCCGTATCGGCTGGAAACATTTACCCGATGATCTGGTAGAAGAAATGCGCTGGACCCCTCAACCGGTAGCGGCCCCAGCTGAAGCATCAGGCAACCTGCGCGAACTTTCAAAAACCACCATGGCGCGCGCAATTGCGCTAAGCCACGGCAATATGTCAGAAGCCGCCCGACGCCTGGGCATCAGCCGCAACACGCTCTACCGCCACATGCGCAGTGCGGCTGATGGCACGGAAGAAACGCAAGAATTAAGTACCATGGGCAGCAAAAACTAAAATAATTGAATAAATTTCAGCTCGACCTACTAGCCAAATGCACGATCACCCGCTAATATGTCCAACCTTGCAGGAAGCGTGGCCGAGTGGTTTAAGGCACTAGTCTTGAAAACTAGCGAAGGTGTGAGCCTTCCGTGAGTTCGAATCTCACCGCTTCCGCCAAATTCCTAACCGTCTTAAATCCGCTTAATCTGGCTTAGCCACATAAAGCAAGGATTTTAGGCGGTTTTTTATTTCCAATTAACCAGCTTTAAGCCGTATTAAGCTGCGTGTATCTGCCCCGCCCTACATCAAAGCTTTTTTTCTGTTTGCCTCGTCCCTAATTGTGGGGACATACAGCCTGACTGGTGATGCTTACCATGGGAATACACCATGCGCTAGGTAATGCTAAACAGGTTAATCATACCGTTCAGCGGCCTAAAAAGTCTGGCGTGTTTATCAAACCTGTAGGTTGCATACAGATGGCGAATCCCTTGTTCCGAGAGTCTGCGCTGCAAAATCTATCCTCGCTCGGACAACTCGATCACACGCCTGCAGCACCGTTTGCGTCCGACCTGAATTTTGTGTCGCGGGTGATGGCGCAGGTGCGCATGGCGCCATGCTTGCGCGCCTTGAATCGACGAGTCCCATCAATTATTTAATCCAATGAAATAAACAATTGGAACAAATTTTTAGCTTTGGTTACTGAGTTGATAGTAAGCCGGTTGGCGATAATCGCAGCCACGAATGTTGAAATACCGTGTCGGAGGTACTCGCACCGAGCGCTTTGACCATAAAAAGGATTGACCATGCACCAAGTGGAGCACAGCAAAAAAATTCAGCAGATCATCGCCAAATGCTGGTCGGATGAGCGCTTCAAGCAAAAGTTATTGGCCGATCCGGCTGTGACGCTCAAAGCCGAAGGCGTGATGGTGCCTGAGGGAGTCTCCGTCAAGGCCGTTGAAAATACAGACAAGGTGTTGCATCTACTCATACCCGCCAAATCAACCGACCTGTCTGATGGTGATTTGGATAAGGTTGCTGGCGGCACCGGCACCGAAATACTGGTTAACGTTGGCGATGAAGGGGCGATCGATGCGAATATTTATAAGTCCGGTGATTTGTTATAAGACCGGCTTATTGTTGTTGTCATCGACTTGAAAAGTTCGGATTTCAAAACCGTAGGTTTATCACCATTTCTTCGCACGGTTGAGAAATGGTATCAGCAAAGAGCGTTTTTAAAACTTCCAAAGGATCAATCATGAGCCAAGAAACACAAAGCAAGAAAATGAATCAACTCATCGCCAAATGCTGGTCGGATGAGCGTTTCAAGCAAAAGTTATTGGCCGATCCGGCTGCGACGCTCAAAGCCGAGGGCGTGACAGTGCCTGAGGGCGTATCCGTCACAGCATTGGAAAATACCGACAAAGTGTTCCATCTGGTGGTACCAGCCAAACCGGCAGACCTGTCTGATGATGATTTGGATAAGGTTGCTGGCGGCACCATTGTTGTCTGCGGCATGTGTTTTAACTCTTGATCTAGAAACGTTTTCCACCTCAACGTAATTCAAGGTGGAAAACGTTATTAGAAAAATTATTTATAACCATCCAAAGGATCGATCATGGACCAAAAAACACAAAGCAAGAAAATGAATCAGATCATCGCCAAATGCTGGTCGGATGAGCGTTTCAAGCAAAAGTTGTTGACCGATCCGGCTGCGACGCTCAAAGCCGAGGGCGTGACAGTGCCTGAGGGCGTATCCGTCACAGCATTGGAAAATACCGACAAAGTGTTGTATCTAGTGGTGCCCGCTAAACCGATGGACCTCTCTGACAATGAACTGGATAACGTCGCGGGCGGCACTTCATGCGACGCAACTGACTGCGGCCCAGGGTTTTGCTACTGCAAATCCTAGCCCTTACCCTGCAGGAGGCACGTTTCAGGAAAAAATAGGCATGTCATGACAGCGCGTTATTTACCATTCGCGGCATTTTTTACCCCACTCGCGCACAGCTTCGCTCCACCTGCAGGCGAGTACAGCGTCAGATTGCTCGATAATTTGTATCTGTCTTTGGCACAGCGGCTGGAGCAACTCTGTGCGCCGCTACTGCAGCTTGAATATGCGTTGTTTCTGCAAGCGCGCAGCGCTGTATTTTTTCCGTCGGCCCAGCAACAAGCCGTTGATGCGGAGTATCTGTTTGAACTAAGCGCAGGCGCATGGGAGGAATTGCTGGCGCGTCGGCCCATGGTGCAGCGTGTGGTGAATCTAGCGGTCGAACAGTGGAGAGCCACAGCGCTGGAGCTGTTTGAGCGGCGTAAGTGGGATGCCGAAGCACTGCGACTGACCTTTGGCGTGAAGGGCATGCCGACGGCTATTTGGCAGGGGATTTCCGATATGCACAATGGCGGCCGCAGCGCTGTGGTTCTCAGCTTTGCCGACGGCCACAAACTGGTGTACAAGCCCAAGAATTTTTCTCCAGACCGAGCCTGGCGCGATTTCTCACTGTGGCTCAAGCACAATGGCGCGCCCTGGTATCCAGCGCCGCACAATATACTGGAACGCGATGGCTACGGCTGGGCGGGGTTCGTTGATTCACGGCCTTGCGAATCGGCCGCAGAGGAAAGAATTTTTTTCTACCGGCTCGGTCAGTTGCAGGCCTTGCTGTATCTGTTGGGGGCGACCGATTGCCATCGCGATAATTTCATTGTCCATGGCGCGGAGCCGGTGCTGATCGATCTGGAAACCCTGCTACACCCGCAACCACCAAACGACCCAATGCCCAGCGCACTGCGCCAGTCGGTGCTGTCAGTTGAAATTCTGCCGTGCAGCTACATGGGTGCAGGCCAGCAGGAAATCTACTTTCCCGGGTTTGATCAGGAGTGGAATCAAGGCGCGAGGCGCGGTGCGCGTACATTTGCGCTGCGCGCCCATGCCGAGCCGTTTGGCTCCGGATTTGGCGCCATGTACCGCTTTCTGCTAGATCACCAGTTGTGCTTATCCGATCTAAACAGCGGGCCACTGGCTGTATTTCGCGCATGCACGGTGCGCTATGTGCACCGCCCGACCACCACCTATGCGCTGACTTTGCGGCGCGCATTACGTCATCTCAACGAACAGCGCGAGGGAGGGATGTCGTTCGAGTTGATGCACCGCTTTGACCTGCCAGGTCTATCTGCAGAGAGCGCCCAGCGACTGCATAGTGCTGAACACGCAGCAATGCGTCAGTTGGACATCCCTTTTTTCACCGCGCGCAGCGATGCCACTGCGCTGCACTGGCAAGGAGGCAGCCCGATCGAACACTTCTTTACCGTGCCAGCGCTTGAACTGGCGCGGCAAAGAGCACTGCGCTTGTCCGAGGAAGATTTGGCGCAGCAGCTTAAAGCGATCCATCAGTCATTGAGGGCGGTGGAGTGAGAGTGGGTGCGCGACTAATTTGAATACAGGTACATTAGTCCGCTTGAATCCGCACCGAAAAACCGTCATTTTAGCGCCGGTTAGGTTTCCAGATAGCAAGGTAGGCTGGTTGGTAGGGCATTTCGGCATCAATCTCACTAGGCCCTAAACGTTTTAAGCGCTCACGTGTCAACAGGAGCGGCGTACTCTGAAAACCACTAGGTGACTGACCAGAAAAGGCCCGATTCAATTCATCTACCAATTGCCATCCCTGCAGTCCAAGTGGATCACTGATCGTCGCAATCTGTTGAGAGAAACCCAGCCGGATACGGCCCAGTGCTCGCTCGGAACCATCGCCAGCAGAGATTGCACGTAGATCGCCACGTCCCACGCGATGCAGGCTTGAGCCAATCGCATCAAAATAGGCATCGTTAATGGCCAGAGCATAAGTCCAGCGCTTGCCATACAGACTGTTGAGGCGAATAACGTAGTCAGGCACCCGTTCTGCGGCCAGGGAAATAGGGATATCGACGACCTTCAATACTCGGCAACCAATACAGTGAGCCAGTTCGAGCTGCATTTGGCGAATCTTTTCATTTGCCACATCAAAACGGCTGTCATTGAACAACACAACGCCAGCACGGCCTTGGCTATCGTGGATAACAAAATCTGCAGCGAGACGAGCGACCTCTTCACTACGTGTAGCGACATTGGTAAAGATGAATGGAGAGGGACCAGGGGTTGCTGCTGCGTGCCAGCCGACAACCTTAATGCGAGCCAGCCTCGCAGCCTTGAGTGCTGGGGCAATGGCGGGCGAGAACTGAATACTGCCAAGGACGATACCGTCTTGACGATTACGGATAGCAGACATGATCAGCCTGCCGATCCTCGCCTGATCGCCTTGACCATTGGCCATGTCGACACTCCATCCGATCAGGCGTGCCGCATAGGCAAAGTTGCGGTACACCTGAGTGATGCTGATATTGGAGTACTCATAGGAGATAAACAGCACTTTCTTACCGGGCAGGGAAACTGGACCAGAAGTCGGCAGACTCCTGTCTGACGCAGGCACCGCTTGCACTTCACCCCAATGCGGTATGGCCATAGGCAATAGGATAGCCATGGCGATAGTCCAGATAATATGGCAGTCGAACTGCAAATGGCGGCACTTAGGCAGACGCAATTGCCAGCACGATTTGAGTCTCTCAATGTTGTGTCTCGGTTTAGGGGGCACGATGTTAGCTTGCCGTTTATTGGCTTGTGCCACAGACCACTCCTGTGGGATAGGTTTCCAGTTTAAAACTTAACCAGAATTAAGGCGCCATATTGGGTCTATGTTGCACGCCATCCTCTAACCTACCCAAATAAAGTATAGACCTGTGATTCCAATGGTACGGGCCACCCAAGCATATGAGGAAACAAATCAGACTACTATCAACCCAGATCGAACAGAAGCAGTTCTGAGTCCTCGTCAGCGGCAATCATCAGCGCCGATTCCGACTCGACCTTCACGGCATCGCCGGTTTTTAGTGCAATACCATTAACCTGCAGAGCGCCCTTAACCAGATGCAAATAGGCCAGGCGCCTGGCGGCGATCTGATGGATAAGCTGCCTGTTCTGACTCAGCAGGCAGGCAAAAAGATCGGCGTCTCGATGAATCGTGACACTGCCTTCCCTCCCGTCTCGAGACGCAACCAGCCGCAAGCGGTCCTGCTTATCTTCTGGAGCGAAAAACTTTTCTTCATAACCCGGGGCAATATCGCGCGTTTCTGGCTCGATCCAGATCTGGAGAAAGTGCACAGGCTCACTCAGAGAGGGATTGAACTCACTGTGCTGCACGCCAGTGCCAGCACTCATACGCTGTATATCTCCGGGGTGAATGACCGTGCCATTGCCCATGCTGTCCTTGTGCTGCAATTGTCCGGACAGCACATAGCTGATGATTTCCATGTTGCGGTGGCCATGTGTGTCGAAGCCCTTTCCAGGCTGAACTCGGTCCTCATTGATGACGCGTAGCGGCCCCCACCCCATCTCCTGCGGGTCGTAATAATCGGCAAAGGAAAAAGTGTGTTCACTATGCAGCCAGCCATGATCGGCATGGCCGCGATCCGAACTTTTGCGCAGTGCAATCATAAAAAAACCTCTGTGAAATCTTGCATTGTCAAAGGTAAACGGCATGAGCTTTACGCTGCGCTTACCTCTATGAAAAATCAATAGCTGATCAAATTAGTCAAGTTTAGTACGATATAATATCAGTACAAGTAGAATTGACTGCGCGCCACACTTAGGCCATGCACGACGCTGACCGGATGGGCGGCCTAGTCAACCACCTCAGATTGAATATTATTTGACGCTGCCAAGCGGTCATTGTCGCAGCGGTCTCGACTAGAACAAGCGCGGTCAGGACACGGAGAAAGTATGGGAACGGGTCGCCTAGAAGCATTCAGTGACGGCGTGATGGCCATCATCATCACCATCATGGTTCTAGAGTTGAAGGTGCCGCATGGCGAGCGTTTTGATGCACTGATACCTTTGATTCCGATTTTCTTCAGTTACGTGCTGAGTTTCGTCTACGTCGGCATCTATTGGAACAACCATCACCACATGTTGCATACGACGCTCAATGTCACAGGGCCGATCCTGTGGGCGAACCTGCATCTATTGTTCTGGCTATCACTGTTCCCGTTTGCCACTGGCTGGATGGGAGAAAATCACTTCTCAGCGGTGCCGTCGGCGGTCTACGGTACGGTGTTGTTCATGGCGGCCGTAGCCTATCGGATACTGCAGAAAACCATCATCACTTCACAAGGTAACCGTTCCATCTTGCGTACGGCATTGGGTAGCGACTGGAAGGGTAAGTCTTCACCAGTGGTCTATGCCATCGCCACGCTGTTGGCTTTTTTATCACCCTCACTAGCGCAAGGAATGTACGCGCTGGTTGCGTTGTTATGGCTCATTCCAGACCGGCGCATCGAGAAGGCCTTGCAGAGCGATGATGCGAGAAAGCCAACATGAGGCGCGATAGCATCACAGCGAGCGAATGAAGGGATAGAGGTCAAAAGCACCAGCGCAGGCACATTTGAATGCTAGCACGGGGACCTTGCGCCCCTCTGCCCCATCAAACCTTAATCATCAACAGTAAGGATTAGGCAAGCGACTATTGTCCCCCACTAACGCTGACCGGCTGGTCACAAGGTCGACACGGGAGGGTGAAGTTCACAAACAACCATGGAAAACACCAATTTGACTGCGCCATCATTTGCATAGTGGTGTGGTACATCGGTTCGGGTGACCGCCGAGCACCCCTCCTTTACGGCAAACAGTGTATCGCCGACTTTTAAGCTCAACACCCCTAACTCGACATGCAACAACTCACAGGTTCCCTGTGGGTGCCCTGATGACTCAAATAGCTCGCCTGGCAACATTTCCCAGCGCCAGAGCTCAATCATATTCGGCCCTCTGGTGCCAGCCAACAGTCGGGCAGAGCCCCCCTGAGTCCCACTCCACAACGTCGGTATATCCTCACTCGCAATCAACAGTGCATTGGGCGAATCTGCCACGTTAACAATATCCGCCACTGACAAACCAAAAGCTGCCGCAATCTTGCACAGGATGGCGATGCTGGGGTTGGCTGTACCCTTCTCGATTTCCACCAGCATGCCTTTGCTGACGCCTGAGCATCGGGACAACGCATCCAGCGTCAACCTGCGCTGTCTGCGCAACTGCTTAAGCTTGCGCGAAACAGCGGTATTGACATTCAGGATATCCGCGCCGGATTCGGTCGCTATATTGATCTTTTTCGTCATATCATTATATTACAATAAATAGTCAATATATTATACTGTGATCAGGGTATTTAACTCGACCATAATTCACAAAGTAGCCTAGCAGGTGAATTGGTAGCAAATACAGCCAAGCTTGCACCAGGAAAAGCAGAGATCATGGCACTTAGGTCCGACAATAGTCGGGCGAGGACATACCCTGAAGTCCCCCCGTCACGCATTACCTAAAAGAGGTTGTCACCATGTACATCCCCGAGCCATTTATCGAACAAAGGCAGGAAGAACTTCATCGCATCATTAATCAAAACCCGCTTGGCACCACGATTACACAAGGGGCTAACCGATTCGAAGCAAATCATTTTCCTTTTTTGTTCGACCCAGACGTTGGCGCGCAAGGACGATTACTGACCCATGTTTCGCGCGCCAATCCAGACTGGAAAGACATTCAAGACGGTGACGATGTATTGGTGATCTTTCAGGCGGCAAACAGCTATATTTCCCCCAACTGGTACCCGAGCAAACATGAGCTTCACCGCCAGGTTCCCACCTGGAACTATCAAGTGGTTCATGTACGAGGGAAAATCCACAGGCTAGATAGTGTACAGGCCCTGCGTGACCTACTCGATCAGATGAGCGCGGTACTGGAAGCACGCGCCGGCGAGACCAAGCCATGGAAGCTAACCGACTCAGCTGATGACTATATCGAGCAGTTATTGACCAGAGTGATGGGCGTTCAAATTGATATCACCAGTATCACAGGCAAGTCTAAGCTCTGTCAGGACGAAACCAGCCGTGACCGAACCGGTGCGGCGGCAGTATTGGCTCAGCACAACGAGCACGAAATCTCGAATGCCATGCTAAGCGCACCGATCCGTTAGTTTGGCACGCGTCTTTTTAAGTCTTGCCATGTCACGGTCGATATATTGACTTATAAAGTCAATAAAATATATTATAGAATCAATTCAGTCACCAGAGGATCCCGCCATGCAATCTGTTCAGCCATCCATTGATCCCAAAGTCGCCGAACTGGCCCCTGGTTTCCGAGCCCTGAGCATCATGGTTAAAGCGGCCGACCTCACCAACCCGGAGGTCGCCAAAGAGGCACTGGCCCGAGCCTGCAAATCCATAACGACCACCGATGTGCCTTGGGCTGAAGCGCACCTCGAAGCCTGGGCCGAAACATTCAAGAAATTCGGCGCAAAACCGCAGCGGACCCCCTGCTCGGCAAGCGCTCTGCGCAAACGCGTACTGAGAGACGGCAGCCTTCCCTCCATTGACCCGATTGTCGACCTCTATAACGCCATCAGTATCCAGTATGCGATTCCAGTTGGAGGAGAAAACCTCGCTGCTTATGCCGGTGCACCAAGACTGGCCATTGCAGATGGCACCGAGCTGTTTGATACCATGAAAGAAGGCGAGCCCGCGAATGAAACGCCAGAAAAGGGCGAGGTCGTTTGGCGTGATAATGTAGGGGTTACCTGCCGGCGCTGGAACTGGCGTCAAGGTGTCAGAACCCGCCTGGGGGCAGAGGCAAAGCTGATGTGGTTTATTCTGGAAAGTTTACCGGCAATGCCGCTCCGCGCACTGATTGAAGCGGGAGATCAACTGGTCCGTAGTTTGCAACAGATGATGCCAGGAGCAGTCATTGAACAGCAGCTTATCGGTCCAGGAGCAGGCGAAGACAAGTAAGCACAAGACCCTCCCCTCTTTTGTAGAAAGCCCCCACTTGGCAGCGAACAATACGCGCGCTGCCATTATTCTTCTTTGTGGTAGATAAGCCCCCAGCCTGGCGCTATCAAATATCCAGTTCAGCACCAACTTTGAGCCTCCTTCATAGGCAATTCAGAATCCAGCGCAAACCCTGCGTGTCCAACAATACCAACAGCATCAAAATAACAATATTTAAATTCAAAATAAATCATATCAGGATGAGCTGTGGCGGTTAGATAACCCGATGCCGCATTGTTTGCAAAGGTTTTGTAAATTTTAATGTGATTCTTGTCGTACATCGCAATAAGTAGTTAACTTTAAAATGTTACGCTTAATTTAAACCATTCCATACAAAAGGGGTTTACATTATGACAAATACAAAACCACCCAGCGAAAAAAACAAGCCGCAAAGCGTAGACGACTTGATTCTCTCAATCCGGATCCCCCCTCGCCCCAGCCTGCTGGCCGACTTGCAACTAGAAATTGAGTGTCCTGAACCCAATCTCAAGAAGCTTTCGCGCATTGTGGAAAAAGACGCTGCTTTGTCGGGGGCCTTTCTGAAGATGGCCAACTCGGCGTTCTATAGCCGTTCGCGTAAGGTTAGTACGGTAGAGGGAGCGCTAACGGGACTCGGCTTGAATCAAGTGTCACTGTTGGCTGGTGGCTTTCTGGTACGCGAATCATTTCATAGTAAAAGCACTGAGCTCAGCGATTTCTGGGAAGCCTCAACCCGGCGCTCAATCGCCATGGTCTATCTCGCGCGCGAACTGGGTGCAGGCTCACCCGACCTGGCCCGCAGCTTTGGACTATTCGCAGATATTGGCATTCCGTTATTAATGGAGCGCTTTAGCAGCTATACCGATACCCTGCGCAAAGCACATGACTCGCAGAAGCTCCCCTTTACCAAGGTCGAGGAAGAACAGCACCACACTAACCATGCTGTCATCGGCGCTTTACTGGCACACAACTGGAAGCTGCCGGATGAGGTGGTTACCGCCATTGGCCGCCATCACGATGATGGGGTGTTCGCACCAGACCAGGCCCCGCTGTCGGTACGGCGCCTGATTGCACTTGGCAACCTCAGTGATAGCATCAATCAGCATTATCTGGGGCACCCCCTTAGTGCTGAAATGCAGCGCATCGAACCTCTGGCATTAAACGAATTAGGCGTCGGCAGCGACGAGCTTGATGACCTCACCAGTACCGTTCACGAACTCTTTGCAAGGGAAGCATGCTAGAGCGAGCAAAAAGCTTTCCTCGCAGCAAATACAGCACTACCACCTCTACCAAACATAAAGCGCCCTTTCGGACGCTTTATGTTTAATTGATTAACAACAATGTTCAGAGCGTGTAATGCTCCAGCGTTGCAATCTGACTCTTGGCCAGTTCATCCAGATGTTTAGCGTTTTCAAAGGTATTTTTGGCAGCAGCGCTTGATTCTTCCGCCATCTGAGCCGTAGTCTCAACTTGAGTAGCAATATTATTGCTGGCAACCCCTTGCTGATTGATCGCCGATGCAATCTCGCTGATACTGCGCGTAGAATTAGTGGTATTAGTACCGATGCGCCGGATGGCCTGGTCGGCATTGTCGGCACGCTGCACTCCCGATTCAACCAGTTGTTCTGCCTCTAGCATTTGAGCGGTTGCATCGTGTGCACGCGCTACCATGGTGTCAATCGTCGAGGACACTTCCTGAGTCGATTTGGCGGTACGCTCAGCCAACTTTCTGACTTCATCGGCCACCACGGCAAACCCACGCCCCTGCTCACCAGCACGCGCCGCCTCAATGGCGGCATTCAATGCCAACAAATTAGTCTGGTCAGCAATTTCGCGAATCACATTCACCACGGTTGACACCTGAGCACTATAGGTTTCCAACTCTTGAATGCTCGCAGCAGAAGTCTTCACGACCGCTGAAATATTATGAATATCACCAATGGTCAATTCAATAATCTCTGAACCCTGTTGCACTAGACCAACCACTTCAACCGCACCTTGATGACTTTGTTTGGCCTGATCGGCTACATGGTTAACACTCACAGTCATTTGTTCAACGGTAGCGGCCATATTGGCAGAAGCTTCGCTTTGTGCCTCAGACGCCGCAGACACTTGACTCGCGGTTTGCGATAACTGCTGTGAGGCCGATGCCACTTGCTGCGCCCCGACTAGCAGGCTTTTCAGGTTATGCTGCAGCCGCTCCAGTAAGCCATTAAACGCGGTCGCCATCTGACCAATCTCATCCATATGCTTGATCGGAGCGCGATGAGTAAAATCCAGCGACTCACTCACGTGTTCCAGTGTGCTCTGTATCGAGGCAAGCCCGCCTTTGATCAGGCGGAACAATTGGGTCCCAAAAACACCGCTAGAAACAAAGGCAATCACAATCAAACCAACTAACATTTTTAAAGAAAAATTGTACTCATTCTGGTTGGTCTGAATCACATCATTAGCCAATTTACGGTTGTAGGCCAGATGATCACTGATGGCCTTATCCAGCACGGCGGATACGACGTGCCCATCAACCAAGAAGGTACGGATGGCGCCTTCGTGGTCTCCCGCTTGAAACATAGCCAGGGTTTTGTCGCGCAACGCCCGGTAATTGGCCATCGCAGACTTGTCGGCCTCAAGCAGTTGCCGGTCAGTATTATCAGAGATATTGTGTGCTTCATAGTCGTTCACGCTGGCTAAAAAATCCGCATCGGCCTTATCAAGATTTTTCTTAGCAGTGTTACGCAGCTCTTCCGTTGGCGCCAACATAAAATTACGGGTATTAACCCTGATTTCAGCCGTTTCGTGCAAAATATTAGTTACGATGGAAATACTTGGAAAAGTATTGGTAGCTACATAATTAAACCGGTTTTGCGCTTGCGTCAGTTGCCAGATTCCATACCCACCAACCAAGAGCAATACCAGCAGACCTAGCGACAGAGATAAGAACAGGCGTTTGGTAATCGACATTCTCGCTCCTACAGATTTTTAATGATGACACTGGTCAATCCCCCTCGAACAGTGCCTCTCGATATAAATCGCAATTAAACTAAATTCAATCAATAAATTCAGTTACCTGGTGTAAAATGCAAGGGAATACCGTACAACATCCAGCATCGATAATTTATTGATGCTTATTTATTATTTTTCAAAAGTTGAAATAATCTTTTTTGACATCGATTTCATCTCATGCAAATGGCCTTCCATTTCAACAAACTGTTTTGGAATACTCATCCGTTCGACTAAGCCATCAAGCTGCGAGATAGCGGTTGATGCGCTCTCAGTCAGAGCAATAACATCATCAACCAGAGTAAAAAACATGGCGTTTCTGCGGCTGGTATTTGAAACTTCAATGGCGGCATTGATTGCCAATAGATTGCTTTGATCCGAGACATCTCGCAGCAGATTAATGAATCGGCTCATATGGCTGGCATTGTTAGCTAAGGTATCCATAATTTCCGAAACGCGATGTTGATTGCTTATCACATAATCAAATCGTTGAATAAATGATTTAAGCTTTTCTTTATCAACCGCCGAGAGTTCATCAATCTGCATGGCAGCCACTAATTTACGCTGCAACAGTCCAGCCAATGGTTTTAATTGCTCTCGAATCTTTTTACTATACTCAGCGGCTCTTTCATTTTCACAGATTATGCAGTTGCAATTCACACTAGCCTTTTTCAACGCCAGGTTTTCAACTTCCAGGCGTTCAATTTCAGCCATTGCCTGAGACAAAGAAGAAATCTTGATATTTTTTTTAGGAAGCAAATAGAAATATGACTCAATTTTCTTGCTAAAGAAAAACACCAAATTTCCAATAATTTTATTAATCATATCTTTGCCATTTTTCATTATGACCCTCATAAACAATTCAAATATATTGATTGATAGATACGACTAATTCATTACAACCTTTGCTAGCAAAAATACTTGGAGCCTTGGTTATTATTTTCGAATAAATAGTATTTTTAAATAAACAAATACCATAACAAAACACAAGGCATACATATAAAACCATTCAGATCTTATAAACCTAGATTGCAAACATGGCTGTCTTGTGCTGAAATCCGTCCCCCTGCCTTGCCCAATAAAATAAGAATGCCTTGTTTATAGATTTCAGTAACCAAGCCAGCCTCTCATAAGGCCCCTCTCAGTCAGAATCTCTTGTGCTGTGCACCGCTTTGCGCGATATAAATTGAAAGCATTGGTTTAAAAGATCCGTACTGATCTATTTTTTTTACAGATTTACAGCAAGCCACACCCCTTAAAAACCAATGTCATTTTTATTACCTACATATATTTGAGATTGACTTATTTAGTGTTCTTAAAAATAGACCACACATTGCTAATCAATTACTTAATCCGATTGGCGTGATTTGTACATCATATTTTGTGGTAATGCAACATTTTATGTTGTTAACAGGAACAGCCATAGACACCACCATGTCTGTGGATTCACATCTTTGGGGTTGGTGCCGTGACAGAACAAGAAATCCGCGTTGCTAAGTCTCTCGGCAGGTCGCTGGCACAAGCCCGGCTTGGCCAGCATTTAACGCAAGAGCAAGTTGCAGAGCATCTTGGAGTAGAACAAGAAACCATCAGCCGGTTTGAACGTGGGGCAACATTTCCATCGATACCACGCTTATTGAGCCTGGGCGAATTATATGGTGTTTCGATTGATGCGCTGATTCGTGGCAGCTCTACCCGGCCACTTGATTTATCACAAGATATGACAGAAAAAATTAGCCGTTTATCACAAGAAGATCGGGCCTGGGTTTATAACTGGATGAATCAACTTTGTGATCGACTCACTTTAAAGCCCGATCTTGAAAGTCGATAAAATTCGACCTTGCATTGAATTGTTTTATAGGTAACACAGAATGGAAGTTTTCATGAGTGGTGAGGATTGCGTTCGGCGAATCCCACTGCCTCATAATATTCCCAGGCACGATCACGTCCATCACACCCGGTACTACTATAGCCATCGCTGCGCGGAGCGCCTCGCCACGGGACAATGCCACAGAGATCCGCAATAAAGTCCCTAATTACTTCTGGCGCTTGCAAATTATCTCTTTCACATAGTGCAATAAATTCTACCGGAAGTTCAACATCAATTTTATGCATGGTAAACCTATCCTCTAACATTGCTTAGTTTTACCATGTTGCAAAGTAGATGTGAACATAGTTATAGCCGATAGTTACCAATCTCGTCGGCCATTTTCCGTGCCAGCGTGTCAAGTTCCAAGGCCACAGCATGGGTGTCGCGTGCGGTCACACTATTACTCTGGGTGATTTCTGCCACACGCTCAATTTGCTGTGCGAGATCGCGGCTGACGCTACCCTGCTCGCGAATTGAGGTGCTAATGCTATTGGCCATCTGCCGGGCATCGTCACTGCTATGTTCTATATTGGCGATGGTTGCGGTGACCTCTGTGGTTCGCGCAACACCTTGATCAACTAACCGAACCGCCTCGTCGGTACTTTCAACCGCCACATTGGCGCTATCACGCATCACCTGAATCGTCTTGGCAATTTCGTTGGTTGAAGAAGAGGTACGCACCGCCAACTTACGAACTTCATCGGCAACCACAGCAAACCCGCGTCCGCTTTCACCGGCACGCGCAGCTTCAATTGCGGCATTCAACGCCAACAAATTAGTTTGATCCGCAATCTCGCCGATCACCTGAACCACTGAACTGATCTCCTGACTACTTTTGACCAAGCCATGGATACAATTAGCGGCGCTTTTAACCGAGCGCGAGATTTCGTTAATATCCGCCACGGTGGCTTCTACGATCACCCGCCCATCAAGAGCCAATTGCCCACTCTTGGATGATACATTGGCCGCTTCTTGTGCTTGCTCGGCCATATGTGAAATCGACACCGTCATCTGCTCAACCCCAGCGGCCATACTTGAGGTCGCGTCGCTTTGTCTGGTACTACTTTGCGACACTTCTCCCGAGTCATGAGTCAAACGTTCCACAGTGCTACTGACCTGGTTCACCCCCTGGCTCAAAATACGCAGACTATGTTGCAGCTTTCCCAACAGAAGATTAAAGGCGTCAATCGTATCGCCCACTTCATCGTGTCGGGTAAGCGCAGCGCGGCGCGTAAAATCCAACTGATCACTCACCCCCACCACTGCAGCCCGCATGGCACTCAGTGGCAGAATAAAAGCGCGATATAACCAATATGTTGCCAAAATAAAAACTAACAACACTAACAACACCCCAGCCGTTACACCGATGCGCACATTCTGAGCCGTGGTAATTAGACGACCTTGCACAATAGTAAACGCAGTATCAGCACGTTGATCCATAGCCACCAACTGATCATTAAGCGCAGAAACACTATCATCGAAACCACTGCCAGGCCGCTTCATCATTGCGTCCCCTGCTGCCTTACCTTCTTTGAGGTAGGCGTTTGCCATGATGACACCACTGCGATACAAGCTACCGGCCTTGTCCTTCATGGTAGCAATCTCCGCCTGGTCGCCTCCCCGCAGCTTGCCAACTTTATCTAGTGCCTGTTGTAGCTGGGTGTAATTTTCTTCTGCGGCCTTAAAACTATCCGCATCCCCCGTGAGACTTGCATCGGTCAAAAATTGCTGAATCTGCACGGTGTAGTAACGCGATTTCATCAGTGAGTCAGCAAGATTATTGGCATTGGGATAATCAGTCAGCAAACCATGGTTCAGCCCCCCAAGAGAAAGCAACACCGCCACTAATACGGTCGCCTGTAAACCGGCCATGATCACGCCAAACAGAATCAGCGTGTGTTTGAATGACAAAGTATGAGCCATACACCCCCCGAGTACTTGCACCCATACATCAGATGACATGTAGTTAATATAGTGAAAATTTATATTTTATATAACAAAACAAACACAAATTGATCTCAGGAGCCAGTTAGCCACTAAATTTTATTTATTTATGCTTTTTACCAAACAAACCGCAGCATAGTTTGCAACCTCAAATAATGACAGCTACAAAAAAGCTAAAGGTCTATTAAGTGAAACTGCGCAGCTTGAGTACTGGCATACACAGCACTAGACGAAACGAGCACCTGTTTGATGATTAAGGGCGACCATGACCTATACCCTGCAGATCCCAGAAGAAATGACCATTTATCAAGTGGTGACGCTGCATCAAACTCTGCTAGCTGCACTCTTGAGTCATGAGGCCCTATGTCTGGATTTATCACGCATCGGTGAAATGGATACGGCAGGCATGCAACTACTCCTTTGGGCCCAGCGTGAAGGCGAGCGCCTGAATAAACCCGTTACGCTTACGCATCCCAGCGAGAGTGTTGATCGTCTTGCCTGCATGTTGGGGCTATCGACGGATCTACGTCTAACGAGGGGTTCAGCATGAAGATGCAACAAGTGCTGCAGACCTTTTTTGAGGAATCGCGCGAACTCTTGGAACAGATGGAAAGCATCCTGCTGGATGTAGAGTCCGAAGCCATTTCGACCGAGCAGATGAACGCACTGTTTCGCACAATGCACACCATCAAAGGTTCTGCCGGGCTGTTTGCATTTGATGAGATCGTGCACTTTAGCCACCAGGTTGAAGATGTGCTTGATCAACTGCGTAGTGGCACGTTGGTGCTCAGCGATGCGCTAACTGGCCTGCTGCTGCAATGCCATGATCAGGTACAAAGCATGCTGAACGCCAGACTAGAGGGAGGCAGTGCAAACACCGAGCTTGCAGAGCTGGTATTGCATCAACTGGAGGCCCTGGTCGCTGATCAGACCTTGCGTTCACCTCCTCTCTACGAAGTCAGTTCCCTTCCAACGCAAAAAGAAGAGTCCCTGAGCGAAACACGTTGGCTGTTATCTCTGCGCTTAGGTCCTGATATGTTTCGCAACGGCATGGATCCAGTGTCTTTGTTTGATTACCTACAGACACTGGGCCAGATAGAGCGCATCGCATGCATCAGCGTCAACTTACCTCAAGGCGATCAGTTTGACCCTGAAACGCACTATCTGCGTTATGAGCTGATTTTTATCGGCCATATCGATCAGAGCAAATTAGAGCAGGCTTTTGAGTTCGCCCGAGAAGGCAGCCGTATTCTGATCTGCCCGTTGGCAGAAGCCACGATGCACCAAGCTGAGTTTTTTACTGGGCTCAGTGATGAAGAAGTCGCGGCGGTACACCAAATATGGAACCAATTCGGCGTGAGCGAAGCCGCGTTATTGCCGGCCACGCCAAGCAACGAGCCTTCACAAGGGAAATATATTGATAGCCAGTTTATAAAAGTGGATGCCGGCAAACTCGACCTGCTGATTAATTTAATGGGGGAACTGGTGATAGCCAGTGCAGCGGCCAATTTAATCGCCAACAGAGAGCGTCAGCCGGTTTTAATTGAAGCCACTCAGACCATCTCTACCCTGGTAGAACAGATTCGTGCCGGAACGCTGGCTATGCGCATGATTCAGATCGGTGAGATTTTTCAGCGTTTTGTGCGGGTGGTGCACGATACGGCCAAAGTACTCGGCAAACCAATCCAGCTACAGATTAGCGGTGCAGATACCGAGCTTGACCGCGCCATGGTAGACAAATTGGGAGACCCCTTAATGCATCTGGTGCGCAATGCACTGGACCATGGGATAGAAACCACTGAAATCCGCTTAAAAAAAGGCAAGCCTGCGGTGGGCCGCCTGCAACTGAATGCTTACCATGAGTCAGGCAGTATGGTGATTGAGGTGACAGACGATGGCGCGGGGATCGACCCAGAACAGATTCGAGCCAAGGCACTTGAGCGCGGGTTGATTGCACCTGAGGCAGAGTTAAGTGAGTCAGAGCTGTTCAAGTTACTTTTTAAACCTGGATTTACCACTTCAGAACGCATCACCGAGCTATCTGGACGCGGCGTCGGGCTCGATGCCGTCCAGACCAATCTAGAACAGTTGCGCGGAGCGCTCGAAATCGACTCGACGCTAGGGAAAGGTACCACTTTCCGCATCCACCTGCCCCTCACATTGGCAATTATCGATGGTCTTTTAGTCAAGGTAAGCAACGCAGTATTTGTCGTCCCTCTGGATGCGGTGATTGAATGCATGGAGCTCGCACCCAATAGTGAAATCGCCACGGCATGCACGGGTCTTGACTTGCGCGGAGAGATGCTGCCGTTATTGCGTTTATCGCGTTTCTTTAACCTGCCGACAACCACCAATAAACGCCAGAACGTGGTGGTTGTTCGCTTTGGTGAGCACCAGGCTGGTTTGGTGGTGGATCAATTACTAGGCGAATTTCAAACCGTTATCAAACCGCTGGGCAATTTGTTTCGCCACCTGAAAGCAATTAGCGGATCCACCATATTGGGTAACGGCTCTGTGGCTCTGATTCTAGATGTATTGTCGTTGATCGAAATCGCGACCCAGCAAGAGGCTGACCAATACTTATCCCCATCAACGCGGCAGAGCCAAAACCGCGTGCTTATTCCCCCCCGGCTCTAGCAAGGAGAACACGATGTACGAGAAACCAGGAACAAGCGTAGCGTTGCGGCTGGGGCTGTCCTTTTTTTGCCTGATTGCCTTCTTGATTATCTCACTGGCCGTGGCGCTCAATGGCTTCAGCCGGATCAATAGCGCAATGCAAACGATTACCCAGGTCAGCAACGTTGAGGCAAAAATGGCAGGGGATCTAGTTGATGCCGCGCAAGAAATTGGCCTCAGTTACCGCACAGTGATGATCGTAATCGATGGGGCTGAAAAAGCCGAGGCGCTGCGCACTTATAACGAAGCCCGCGACAATTATCTGGCAAGGGAAAAACAGTTGGCCGATATGTTGCAGACCGGGCAAGATACCACGCAGCGCGCCAGCGAGCTTATGCTGCAAATCCAGGCTCAACGCCCTAATGCACTCGCTTTGGTTGACAAGGCCTGCGGGCTGGGGGTGGCAAACCTGAACAACGAAGCCAAAATCGTGATGCTGACCCAGGCATCTCCTGCAATGGACAAACTCACCACCACCATCAAAGAACTCAACACCCTTGAGAATCAATTAGGTGAGCAGGCGGCCCGTCAGGCCCAACAAACCTACTTGTACGCACGCAATCTAATGGTAGGTCTAGCGTTAGTAGCCATCGTAATTGCAATTTTGATTGCACTACTCATCACCCGCAATCTGATGAAAACACTTGGCGGAGAGCCACAGTATGTTGCGGGGCTGATGCGTGAACTGGCAGCGGGTAATCTGATGGTCGAGATTCAGCTGAAAAATGGTGACACCCATAGTCTGGCGGCCGCCATCAGCAGCACCATCAAAAAGCTACGCAGCGTAATCAGTGAAGTGCAGAGTGGCGCCAGCAGTCTATCTTCTGCCGCGCAACAATTAAGCGCCACCTCGCAATCGCTATCGCAAGGGGCCAGTGAATCGGCGGCTGGCATTGAACAGACTTCGTCGTCAATCGAAGAAATTTCAGCGTTAATCAACCAAACCAATGATAACGCCAAAATCACCGAAAATATGGCGAGCCAGGCTTCGCTGGAAGCCTCAGAAGGCGGAGACGCCGTAAGAAAAACCGTGACCGCCATGCGCCAGATTGCCAACAAGATCCGCATTATCGATGACATTGCCTATCAGACCAATTTATTGGCCTTAAACGCGGCAATTGAGGCCGCACGTGCAGGTGAGCATGGCAGAGGCTTTGCGGTCGTGGCGACAGAGGTGAGGAAACTGGCCGAGCGTAGCCAACTTGCGGCACAAGAGATTAGCGAAGTAGCCGACAGTAGCGTCTCACTGGCAGAGCACGCGGGATTGCGCCTGGAAGAAATTGTGCGCTCCAGCTCGCGCACAGCTGACTTGGTGCAAGAAATTGCAGCAGCCTCTTGCGAGCAAACCTCAGGCGTCAAACAGATTAATGCGGCAGTACTGCAGATTAACACCAACACCCAACAGAACGCCTCGGCCAGTGAAGAGTTGGCATCTACCGCCGAACAAATGAGCAGTCAGGCCGAAAACCTGCAAGACATGATGAATTTTTTCCAGTTGGAAAATAGCCATACGTCCTTGCATCACAGGGACACGCCAACGCACCAGAGAGGTAGCCGAGCCCATCCTGGCACGCCCATCGATAACGGCACACCACCCGACGAATCTGACTTTATTCGGTTCTGATAGGGGGCACCATGGAAACACTTATCTACCATCGTCGCGGCACGCCACAACCAGAAGAGCCACAGATCGAGGTTGGACAATATTTAACCTTTCAGTTGGCGCAAGAAACCTTTGCCATTGGTATTTTGAACATAAAGGAAATAGTTGAATACAGTACGCTGACTGAGGTGCCAATGATGCCGGCCTTTATTCGTGGGGTAATGAATTTACGCGGGACAGTGGTGCCCGTGATTGATCTTGCCCTGCGTTTTGGCCGAGAGCAAACCATGGTTCAGCGCCGCACCTGCATCGTGCTGATTGAAGTTAATGTTGGCCTGAATCTGCAACTGATCGGCATCATGGTAGATGCGGTGCATCAGGTACTGGATATCGTTCTCGATGAGATTGAACCGGCGCCGCAATTTGGTAGCCATATCCGTGCTGACTTTATCGAAGGGCTGGCTAAGATTAATAACCAGTTTGTGGTGCTACTGCAGGTGGACCATGTGCTATCGGTTGATGAGATGTCACTCTTGTCCACACTAGAAGCCCCCCCAGAGGACACCGATAAAAACCTACAGGCCTAGTGCACGGTAGATTTGTCATCATTGAGTGGAATTTTTCATGCGCATCAAGCCTGTGACAGAAGTTTTTTTGCATCCAGGAGAATGGTATTTCGGTGATCAGGACACCTGGATTTACACCTTGCTTGGCTCATGCGTGTCGATCACGCTATGGCACCCGCAGTTGAAAATTGGGGGAATGTGTCATTACCTGCTCGCCAGCCGGGGCCAGCATCATAACGGGCCTTTATCAGGACGCTATGCGGATGAAGCGATGTTGCTGTTAGTGCGGGAAATTTTGCAAACCGAGCGACCACTCAAAGAATTTCAGGCTAAGTTGACCGGCGGTGCCGCGCAATTGGGCGAAATAGAACACGCGCTACCAGCACACACACACGACGTTGCCGGACGCAATATTGAGATGGCGCGCAGTCTTACCCATCAATTTGGATTTAGCATCCAGGCAGAAGACCTGGGAGGAAGCCATTCACGCGTAGTGCGCTTCAATATTAACAGCGGCGATCTATGGATTCGTCAAGGTCCAGACCATGATGTGGTTTAGCACGAATCAAAGGGATAGAGAACATGCCAATCAAGCTGATGATTGTGGACGACTCAGCAGTCGTGAGACAGGTATTAAGCGAGGTGTTTGCTGCGGCGGTGGGGATTGAGGTTATTGATGTCGCCAGCGATCCAATCATCGCGATGGAAAAGATGAAGCGCCAATGGCCCGATGTACTGGTGCTAGATATCGAGATGCCGAGGATGGACGGCATCACTTTTCTCAAACAAATTATGCAAACGCACCCAACCCCGGTGGTGATCTGCTCATCACTGACCCAAAAAGGAACGGATATCAGCATCCAGGCGATGGCCGCCGGGGCAATTGAAGTAGTCACCAAGCCGCAAGGGGGGGTTAAGGGATTTTTGACTGAAAACAGCAATCTTTTGGTCAGTGCGGTGCGCGCAGCAGCCCTTGCACGCATGGATCGCGTGCATACCCAGCCTGCAAAGCCAAGCAGCAGCCTGGCGGCATATACCCTGGAACCCGCGCCGCTAGAAATTCGGCCAAAGTTATCTGCCGATGTCATTCTCTCGGCCCCGACTGGCGCTGATATGTTTCAGACCACAGAAAGAGTCGCGATTCTAGGCACCTCGACCGGCGGTACACAAGCACTGGAAGCCATTCTCACTGCACTGCCACGTACCTGCCCTGGATTGGCGATCGTTCAACATATGCCGGAGCAATTTACTGCCTCATTCGCCAGACGGCTCGACGGTCTGTCGCAAATCACCGTTAAGGAAGCCTGTGATGGCGACCGTATGCTTCCAGGCACAGCCCTGATTGCACCGGGAGGCAAACATATGATTGTGAAACGCAGCGGCGCTTTCTACTATGTAGAAATACTAGACGGCCCTCTGGTCAGTAGGCACAAACCTTCTGTTGATGTGCTGTTTCGCTCTGCCGCCAAATTTGCGGGCAAAAATGCGCTGGGCATCATTATGACGGGCATGGGTGACGACGGAGCTAAAGGGCTAAAAGAAATGCATGATGCTGGCGCGCATACCATCGCGCAGGATGAAAACAGTTGTGTAGTGTTTGGCATGCCCAAAGAAGCCATCAAACTGGGTGCTGCCGATGAGATCATGGCACTAGACAAAATCGCCATGGCGATTTGTCGCTGACATCGTGAAAGAAAAACCTATGATGCCGCCTATTTCTACGATTTTAATTGTGGATGACAGCAAAACACACCGCTTACATGCTGAGGATCTGTGTCAGCAGTGTGGTGCTGAAGAAATCCGTCAGGCAGAAAATGGCGAACAGGGCTTGCTGAGGATGCGCGAAGCACTGCCAGATCTAGTTTTGCTCGACCTGGAAATGCCTAAGCTCGACGGTATCCAAGTACTGCAGCAGATGGCAAAAGAAGGGCTTAATCCCCCAGTCATCGTGACTTCGGGCAAAGATTATATGTTGATCTCATCGGTTGAGATCATGGGACATGAGCTGGGGCTCACAATACTGGGGGGACTAAAAAAGCCGCTATCCTTTGAAAATCTATCGGATCTGATTGCACGTCTTGGCCACGGCAAAACCGACGACCATGCTGTCGCCAGTACGTTTAGCGATGTCGATGTGCGCCGTGCGCTAGATCAGGGAGAGATTGTGCCATTTTATCAGCCCAAGATGAGCTTGAACGACAACCAGCTCAAGGGCGCAGAGATGCTGGCACGCTGGAACCATCCAGAACAGGGAATTGTTTCACCCGCACAATTTATTCCGATCATAGAGCAATCTGGCTGGATTACTGAATTGACACTCAAGCTATTACAAGTCGGTTTGCGCCAATGGCAAGAGTGGGCACGGATAGGCTTACGTATTCCATTATCGGTCAATTTGTCGGCCCTCTCGCTACAGGGTGAAACCCTCGTGCCGGCGATTGAAGCCTGCATCCGCACCAGCCGGGTCCCCGCACGGTTTGCCATTTTTGAGATTACCGAAACTGCGGTTGCCGAAAATCTGGCAGAAGCCATCGGCATTGCCGTGCGCCTGAGATTGAGTGGCGTGGGATTATCGATTGACGATTTTGGTACCGGTTTTGCCACGCTTCAGCAACTAACGCGTTTCCCATTTACCGAACTTAAAATTGACCAGTCACTTGTCACCTCAATGGCGAATAAGCCGCATATGGAGGCGATTCTAAATAGTGTGATTGAACTGGCGCGGCGCATGCAATTAACCACCGTGGCAGAGGGAATTGAAACTGAGGAAGATCTACACTTTATCAGTAGTCACGGTTGTACTTTAGGCCAAGGCTATTTGTTTTCCAGACCATTGGATGCGACGGCATTCGAAGCCTGGGTCAAGTCACACAAGCCCACCGCACGCATGACCCTCCCCCAGAATTAACCCTAATCTAAAACTAGTTTAGCGCGAAGCCAATTTAGGGTTTGCTGGCAAGAACCAAGCAATTAATGGCGTGAGCCACCCATTTACAGGGCGATAAATACTTAAAAATCGCCAGATTGGCATATTTTTGGAATATATATTGTATCCAACAGTTTGACGCTAGCCAACGACGGTGGTTATATGGCGACCTGCCACAAGCATAGCAGGAGCCAGTAGAGCTCCTAGGCGCACCTACAAGGAGACCTCGCCGTGAGCGACACCCCACCCTCTTCCGGATTGAAGCGCGAGCTAAAAAACCGGCACATTCAGTTGATTGCATTAGGCGGCGCAGTTGGCACTGGCCTGTTTCTAGGTTCTGCCAGTGTTTTAAAAGCAGCAGGCCCTTCGATGATTCTGGGCTATGCCATTGCCGGTTTCATTGCCTTCTTGATCATGCGCCAATTGGGAGAAATGGTTGCAGAAGAACCGGTTGCTGGTTCATTCAGCCATTTTGCCTATCGTTACTGGGGCAATTTTGCTGGCTTTTTATCAGGCTGGAACTACTGGGTACTCTACGTTCTAGTCAGCATGGCAGAGTTGACTGCCGTGGGTGAATACATCCAATTCTGGTGGCCACAAGTGCCCACGTGGGTCAGCGCGCTGGTGTGTTTTGTCGCCATCAATGGCATCAATCTGGCCAACGTCAAATCTTATGGTGAAGCCGAATTCTGGTTTGCGCTCATCAAGGTCATCGCGGTCATGGCGATGATTCTGTTTGGCGGCTATTTGCTGTACTCAGGCCAGGGCGGCCCACAAGCCTCCATCAGCAACCTGTGGAGTGACGGCGGCTTCTTCCCTCATGGCTTTAGCGGCCTGTTTATGATGCTGGCAGTGATCATGTTCTCGTTTGGAGGACTAGAACTAATCGGCATGACCGCAGCCGAAGCTCAAAATCCACAAAAAGCCATCCCCAAAGCCGTTAACCAAGTGATCTATCGTATTTTGATCTTTTACATTGGCTCTTTGGTGGTATTGCTATCGCTCTACCCATGGAGCCATGTAGCGTCAGGTGGCAGCCCATTTGTGATGATTTTCCGGCAGATTGGTGCCAATACCACCGCGCACATTCTAAACTTTGTGGTATTGACCGCCGCACTATCGGTCTACAACAGCGGCGTTTATGCAAATAGCCGCATGCTGTATGGTCTGGCAGAACAAGGCAATGCACCAAAAGTCATGATGAAGTTGGACAAACGCGGCGTCCCGGTGAATGCAACCCTGTTTTCCGCTCTGGCTACCTTTACCTGCGTGATCCTCAACTATGTACTGCCAGGTGAAGCACTGAGTATTTTGATGTCTTTGGTCGTGGCAGCCCTAGTCACCAACTGGGCGCTGATCAGCCTGACCCATTTCAAATTCCGTCAAGCCAAGGTTGGCCAGAAACTGGTATTCCCTTCGTTGTGGTATCCGTTCTCCAATTGGCTGTGCCTGGCTTTTATGCTGATGATTCTGGGCATTTTGCTGTTTACCCCAGGGGCAGCAATCTCGGTCTATGTACTGCCGGTGTGGGTATTATTGCTGTGGATTGGTTTTAGCATGAAAAACAAGGCCGAGCCGCAGGCAGAAGTCGCCAAGCAGAACGCATAAATCGTCATACCGATCACCGCCGTCCACCGCGCTGCAAGATAACGCGCTGGGCGGCTTTTTAGATTCTTGAAACGCATTGGGTGATGGCTAAGTCTGGGCTAAGACTGCAGGTATATCCTGACTTTGGGCACACGAGTGCGGACAACAGGAGTCGTTAACATGAACATCAGTAGCATTGGCAGTTCGGCAGCACTACAGCAAGTGCAGCGCCCTTCATTTCAAGCGACTCAAGCCGCACCGGTTGCGTCTAAAGCCAGCGAAGAGGCTGGCGAATCGTCTCAGGCACGCGCGCAAGAGTCTAGCAGCAACGGCGGGATTGACACCTACGCTTGAATCAGTAGGTTCTATCGAACCGGTCCAGCACAGGGCCGGTTTTTTTGCGTCTTAAATCCGCAATTTGGCGTAGCTTAAACCATCTATAGTTAATTTTGTCGACCGCCGACCGTTTAACCGCGTCAAAATACTACGCTACACAGCGGGGAAACGCGTAACGGCAGCTCTATAACTGGCAAACTAAGGATCAACATGCGGATATTGCTGGTTGAAGACGATAGAATGATCGGTGAGGTGATGGAACAATCACTGCGCGATGCGTGTTATGCCGTCGATTGGGTCTGTGATGGACAAGCAGCCTTGCTGGCCTTTGACACCCAACACTATGATGCGGCCTTGCTTGATCTAGGTTTACCCAAAAAAGACGGGTTCGAAGTTTTGCGCACCTTAAGAAATAACCAAAACCAGGTTCCCCTGTTACTGGTCTCTGCACGTGATGCGTTAGCGGACCGGATCAACGGGCTGGATGCCGGGGCAGACGATTATCTAATCAAGCCATTTGAAATGGCCGAATTATTAGCACGTTTGCGTGCAGTCATCCGGCGTAAAGCCGGCGTAGGCAACCCAATCCTGAGTAACGGATACCTGTCTCTTGACCCGGTCACGCACGAAGTTAGCCTGAATGGACAACAGAGCCGACTCTCAAGCCGTGAATTTTCTTTGCTGCAAGCCCTGTTGATCAGACCGGGGGCCATCTTATCGCGCGCAGAACTTGAAAACCGCATTTACGGTTGGAACCAAGAAGTCGAAAGTAACGCCGTTGAATTTCTGATTCATGCACTACGAAAAAAACTCGGTAATGAAACCATCAAAAATGTCAGGGGCGTGGGATGGATGGTCGACAAAGCAGGCTAACCCAGTCTCTTCAATTCAGGCTATCACTCTGGCTCTCATTGCTGATTATCGCGGTGGCGATCGCGGCAGGACTGTTCTCTTGGCAATCCGCATTTGATGAAGCCAATGATCTGCAAGATGACCAACTGACACAAGTGGTTGCGCTGATTAATCATTATCAGTGGTCCCCCGCCCTGACCAATGTCGCGCAAAATGTGACTGGAGCCGATCCAGAGTCGCGCCTGGTGATTCAACGTCTTACTACCGCCGGGTATCAGGCTGATCCGCACACCCCGGCCTTGCACTTACCGGTCAACCTTCCCAATGGCATGCAAACTCTATCCATCCATCACCAGTCGTGGCGGGTTTATATTGGCAAATTAACTCACGGAGGGCGAGTAGCGGTCGCTCAGTCTACCGATCTACGCGACGAAATCGCACGCAATAGCGCACTCAGAACCATTACACCATTTGCATTATTGATTCCATTATTGTTGCTGCTGGCAGGTAGTCTGGTGCGCTACATGCTTCTGCCCTTAAAAATACAGTCTAGTGAACTTAATCAGCGCAAAGATCAAGACATGCGGGCAGTGGATGCCACGCGCCTGCCGAGCGAAGTCCACCCCTTCATCCAAGCAATCAATCGACTGCTTGCCCGCGTAGAACAATCCATGGCGCTAGAGCGGCGCTTTGTCGCCGATGCAGCACATGAGCTACGCTCTCCCATCACCGCTTTATTACTACAGGCTGAACGGCTAGAGGCAGCCGAGATGTCGCCCCCCGCTAGAGAGCGGCTCGCCACGCTGAGAACCGGATTGCTGCGCAGCCGATTATTGCTAGAGCAACTGTTAACCCTGGCACGCGCACAGCAAACCACAGACGTCCCAGAACGCCCAGTTTCTGTTGCTGACGTGTTCAGGCAGGTATTGGAACAGCTGATGCCACTGGCAGACGCGAAGCAGATTGATATCGGGGTAGAAGGCGCGGCAGAGGTCATGCTAGTGGTCCCCTGGCTCGACTTAAGTACGGTGATCAAAAACCTGGTGGAAAATGCCATCCGCTACACTCCGGCTGGCGGACGGGTTGATTTATCCGTCGATCGCCATGAAAAGCATGTAACGATCAGGGTGAAAGATAGCGGTCCAGGCATTGCGCCAGAGTTGCATCAACGGGTGTTTGATCCGTTTTATCGCATTTTGGGCAACACCGAGATGGGCTCAGGGCTGGGGCTATCCATCGTCAAAGCCATCACCGACCGACTAGGCGCAAGCATTAGCCTGACAGAAGCCCACCCGCTAGCCCCCCTCCCCGGCTTGTGTGTCAGCGTCAGCTTTCAAACTGCGTATGCTGATGTCTCGCCACCACAGTAAAACAAACCCACCATCAAGGTGGCACTACATTAGACAGCCAGCAACAAGGCCTTATACCGTCTTCAACCACTGCAAAAAATCTGACTGCATCTCAGCACTAATCTGATGATCAATCGGATACAGATGCAATGCATGCCATACCCCCAATTGCTCCAATTGTTCGACCGCGCGATGCGCCCAGACCACTGGTAACTTGCTATCATTCTCGCCATGCCCGATAAATGCTGTTAGCTTGCTTAATTGTTGTGGGCTGGCAATCTTGGGCTGGAGTTCGGGCAAAATGCGGCCAGAGAGCATGCCAAAACCAGCCACCAGGTCGGGGGCAGATAACGCCACACTGGCACTCAAAATCCCGCCTTGGCTAAAACCAGCGACTACCGTGTAGTCTGGATCAAGATTAAAACGTTGTTGCAGGCTAGTAATGAATTGAATCAGGTCGAGACGGCTGTGTTCCGCCTGTTCAGGTACAATTTTTGGACCACTCGCGCCGAACATCACATGAAACCAGGCGAATTGCGTAGCAGCCAGTTCTAGAGGTCCACGCACCAGCACCACTAGAATATCGGGATCAATCTCGGTGGCCAATTCAGCCAGATTGGTTTCATTGCCACCAACGCCATGCAACAGAATGACACAGCCCTTAGGGGCTATAGGCTCGGGCTGACGCAAGCGAAACGCCAATTCAAAGCCAGTGGGTTGTTGTAACGGGCCGATGGCAGCAGTCGGAGTGGGCATGATGTATTCCTTGGCAGAATGGTAGAAGGCCGCACGACACCTGTCGCACGGCGAAGAAGAATTAAAGCGCCTTATGCATCCAGCCCGGAGCCATATTGGTCCCCAGCCCTGCACCATAGCCAAGATAAATATTCAATGCGGCCAAAGGCTCTAGATAGCGCGCATTTTTCAAACCGCCGGCATCCACTACGCTCGCCCCGATACTCGTAGCCAGGTTTGAGGCTGCTTGCTTGGCACGGGCGCTGTCACTGGCGACAAATACTTGCAAAGTCTGCCCGTTGCCCAAATCAGCACCGCCTGCCAGCACTTGAGCGAACACCGTGTTAAATGCCTTGACCACTTCGATTTGCGGTAACGCTTGGGCAATTTGCTCAGCAGCAGAAGTGGTGTGTCCCAGGGTTAGCCCCATGAAGTCAGGCGTCAGCGGATTGGTAATATCGACAACCACCTTGCCCTCTAGATCACCAACGCCTTGCAGGGCGCTAACAGCCTCGGCATAACCGGTGGCCAGAACAATAACGTCGGCAAGCGCCGCCGCGCCTGCGGCCGTCACAGCTCGCGCACCGGGGTTTGCTGCAGCCAGCGCTTGAGCCTTGTCGAGATTGCGCGCAGTCACGCTAACTTGATGGCCGGCCAACACCAGTTGTTTGACAAAAGCCGCGCCCATGTTACCTGCCCCAATAATAAGTACGTTCATGATCTGGTCCTTTGTATAATGGATTAGCGCCTGGCTTCAGGCGTCTATTCGATGTATGGGTGATGAGTGGTGTATGTCGACCACTCTAGGCGTCAGGCGTGATTTGATAAATGGGTGATTTTTGGATTTACTATTTCTTATTAAGAAACAATACCCGCATCCCGAACCAGAAATGCTTCAGCACTCGGAAAGAACATTATGAAATTCGGCTATACGATTTTATACGTCAGTGATGTAGTCGCGACGCTGGAATTCTACGAAACAGCCTTTGGTTTTCAGCGCAAGCTACTGCATGAAACCGACTATGCAGAACTTGAAACCGGGGCAACCCGGCTGGCATTTGCCCGCGATGCGTTTGCCCGCGTATTGGTTGGCATGCCGCTAGAGACTCCCACCGTCAGTGGCCTGCCCGCCCCCATGGAAATCGGGCTGATCACCGAAGATGTTGAAGCCGCCTATGCCCGGGCCATAGCTGCAGGCGCAACCGAACTGGAAGCCCCGGCCAGTAAGCCATGGGGGCAAGTGGTGGCCTATGTGCGCGACCTCAATGGCTTCATTATAGAACTGGGCTCACCACTATCATGACCGCTCCGTCCTGGCTGCCACCAGCCTATGCCTTGCAACGGGCACAGGTGCCGCGTGATGTAATCCGAGAATTAAGCCAAATCCCCGGTGTTGGTCGCGCGATGGCAGCCGATTTATACCTACTGGGTTTCCAGTGCGTGGCGGATCTTAAAACCGCTGATCCAGAGGCAATGTATCTGGCACTCAACCGCCTGATCGGGGTGCCAGTTGACCGTTGCGTACTCTATGTATTTCGTTGTTGCGTCTACTTTGCCTCGCACCCAGCACCTGAGCCTGAATTGCTCAAATGGTGGAACTGGAAGTCGTAAGCACTTGATCCGATGAGACAAAGCAGGGGCCCCTCATCGTGCATGGCTAAATTATCCGCATTCCCTTCCTCGCTTACCCCCTCTACACAGCAAAACCTGATCGCTAGGTGCGGCAACGCACCGATCTGCAATCCCTTGTGAGCTTATACATTGATATATCGTGGACATAAGCCACGTATATCAACTCGTCATAGGCAAACATAATGGTAAAAAATTCAAAGGTTTGGTTGTTTCTGGCATGCGGCGCAGCCGTAACGCTCACTGTAGGCTGCAGTAGCATGAAAACCCCTGCCACGGCTGATGTCGCAGTATCGGCTGCCGCAGTAGACAATGCAGCGGGCGCAGATGGAGCACAATTTGCACCGGTAGAAATGCGCATGGCGCGTGAGAAACTCATGCGTGCGCGCAAGGCAATGGATGACAAGGACTACAAGCTTGCCAGTGATTTGGCAAATCAAGCCCAGGCAGATGCAAAACTAGCCCAGGGCAAGGCGGATTCGGCTAAGGCACAAATTGCCGCAGGAGCGTTACAGGACGATATCACCGCCCTGCGCGGCGAACTTGAGCGCAGCAGTCAACCGTAGATTGACGCAGTATTCTTCTCGGTTACCTAGCATTGCGACCGCTCTAAACCTCAAAGGATTTTGCCATGAAAAAACGCATTCTATTGCCGGCGCTAGTCGCCAGTTTTGCACTGTTGGGAGCTTGCAGTTCAGTACCCAAAACCACTAATTTACTTGATCAGACGCGTAGCGAGTTTCAAGCCGCGCAATCAAACCCAAGTGTAGTCAACTTTGCACCGCTTGAACTAAAGCAAGCCAGTGACGCACTGGATCAAGCCAATGCGGCGGCCAAGGACCAGCAAAGCCCCGAGCAAATTGACCGACTAGCCTATTTAGCCAAACAAAAAATAGCCCTTTCACAAGAAGTAGCCCTCAAAAAAGCAGCCCAAACCGACGTGGCTAATTCGGGCCAGAAACGCGATCAGATTCTTCTGGCACAGCGCACCCAAGAGGCCAATCAGTCTAAGCAGGTCGCGTTAGGTTCCCAAGCCTATGCTGCACAACTTGAGGCAGAATTGGCCGGGCTTTCAGCCAAACGCACGGCACGCGGGATGGTGATCACCCTCAATGACATGTTATTTGCCACAGACCGCACCCGTCTGAGCCCTGAAGGCACCCAGACGGTGCAAAAGCTGGCCGATATTATGAAAAACAACCCTTCCCTGACCGTACAGGTTGAAGGCTATACCGACAGTACTGGCAGCAACGCACACAACCAGAAGTTATCTGAAAATCGAGCAAACACAGTGCGCTCAGCCTTACTGTCAATGGACATTGCATCGGAACGCGTTGCCATGCACGGCTATGGTGAGGCTTACCCAGTAGTGTCTAACCGTACCGCACATAATCGGCAGTTGAACCGCCGGGTTGAAATTATCTTGTCTGATGAAAATGGACATGTAATTCAACGCTAATCTGCAGTGACACGAATGGCCAGGCGGTAAGCTCTGGCCATTCGTGTTTTGTACGATATAGCGTTCGATGGAGAGCCAACCAGAAGTGCAGCGATTTACCCGCAAGAATCTAGCTACGCTGGCCTACCTTATGCTCTGTCACTAGCTGGTTGCCGATTACGCGTGCCATATCAACCAACTCGGGTAACGCATGCTTGAAAAAGCGTCGCTGTCCCGTGCATAGATAATTTAATCCAGGCTCCCCGTTATTTGCGCGGGTAAACCGGTTGCGCGGACACTCGCCCCAGCACAACCCTAGATACGGGCATAACCGGCACGCACCAGGCAGGCTATCGCGCTTGCTCGCGCCAAAGGCGCGCTGCTGGGGAGAGTCAACCAACTCGGCAAGCCCCTGCTGGTCGATCTGCCCCAGGCAGTACTGTGAGTAAACATAATGGTCACAGCTATATACACTACCGTCAGCCTCTAGCGCGACCGCCTGACCACACTGTTCAGCACTGGAGCATTGCAGCGCCGGATACCCCAGCAGTTGCACGATGGCACTTTCAAATAGATTGACCACCACCCGACCCAAATCGCGCTGATGCCAGAGATCGAAAAAACTACAGAGAAAATCGCCCCATTGCACAGGGGTGACCGACTGCCGTGTAACAAAACGCGCCAAAGCCTCGGCGTCATTAGCAAAGGGCATCGCGGCGGCACAACGCAGGCCCGGAGCCTGAGCTGCAAAATTTAGCGGCTCGACACAAGGAATCAACTGAATCACGCGCGCATCCAGCTGCTCGGTCAAGAACGAATAGACCTCGCCAGCGGCGTGCGCATTATGCTGGCCCACCACGGTCAGGGTGGCAAATGCAATATCATGATCATGCAGACGATTAACTGCCGCCTGCACCAAGCTCAAGGTCGGCCGACCTCGACGGTCGACCCGGCTGGCGTCGTGCAGTGCAGCCGGGCCATCAACACTTAACCCAACCACGAAGCCATGTCGCCGCAGGAACCCACACCAGGCATCGTCGAGTAAAACACCATTGGTTTGCAACTGGTTACTCACCCGCTGGCCGGCACGGCGATAGTGCTGCTGCAGCTCTATCGCCCGCAAAAAAAACGCCAGCCCACGCAATGTGGGTTCTCCCCCTTGCCAGCTAAAACAAACCTCACCGTCAGGCTGGCTCTCAAGATAGGCACGCACAAAATGCTCAAGCATCGCGTCGGACAGGCGCCGATTGCGGGCTAAGCCCAAACTATCGGCTTTGGGTAGATAATAGCAATAGTCACAGCGCAAGTTGCAGGCCGCGCCAATCGGCTTAGCCATTACATGAAATGGGCGCATTTTACCCCTTGGTTGTACCGCTGCTCGTCATGCTCAACCTATCCCAAGCGCCTGTTTCACGGCACCCAGTCCATCCTTGCCACCACGGGTTTTTACCCCGTTTAACCATGGTGCAAGTAGAACGGGCCGCTGGCGAATAACCTGTTGGGCCGCCACTTTTGGCGTCAGTTTTTTACTAATAATCGTACTGATGATTCGATTTTCCAGATTAACGTCATACTTTAAGTTCTTAAATAGCTGCGTGACATTGGGGCACTGGCCAGCGTAACCGGTTCGCACCAGGGTATTGACGATGGCACTGCCATAATTGGGTCCAAAATAGGCGTCACCGCCTGACAAATAATTCAGGGCATAGCGCGTATTCATCTGGTGTGGTTCCCACGCCAGAAACACAATCCATTTCTTGTCATGCACTGCGCGCTCTACCTGGGTCAACATGCCAGTCTCGCTCGATTCAACCAGATTCCAGCTGCCATCCAGGCCAAAGTCCTTGTTGTTGATCATTTTTTTGATATTAAGGTTGGCGGGGGACCCGGCTGCAATCCCGTAAATTTTATGGTCAAATCGATTGGCATAACGCGCCAGATCAGCAAACGAGTGCACCCCGGCCTTCGCCACATAGGCGGGCACCGCCAAGGTGAATTTTGCATTCTCGAGATTGGCGGTCAGTACCTGCAGTCCACCCTCCTTGAGGAAGCCGGCGATTACCGGCTTTTGCGCTGGCATCCAGTTGCCCTGAAATACGTCTAACCGGCCCGACTTCAAGCCCTGGAACGAAATCGGAACGGACAGGTTTTGCACCGTTTGTTCATAACCCAAGGCACTGAGCAAGACCCCTGCTACCGCATTCGTGGCGGTAATATCGGTCCAGCCCGGATCTGACATGCGCACTACCCGGCAAGTATCCGGTTCACTGGCCAAGACTGGCACCGAACTGAATATGGCCAGCAGGCTCGCCGCAAGAATAAATCGATTTGGTTTCATATAGGCCTCTTAGTTAACAAATAAACCGCGTTAGACGGCGGGATAACGCGCCATCGCTTCCTGATCTTCCAGTTTCAGGTGATTACGGATATAGAGTCGACTCGCGTCGCGCAAGGGTTGAAAATCACAGCAGTGGATCACGCCTTGCTGTAGCGATCGGTAAACCAGACGTCGCCGCTGCTGACTCAGAATCACGCGCTCGTTTAGTCCTGCCAGATCCCAGCGCAGCCGCACCTCAGTGCGTAGAGCATCAAGCTTGGGATTCACTACATGCGACGAGGCCAGATTGATCCGTTCCTCCGGGTCTCGCTTCAGGTCATATAACTGATCAGGATCGGCCGACGAATGAACAAATTTATAGTCGCCACGCCGGATCATCACGATTGGAGCCAGAGCGCCTTCACCTAGATACTCGGCGATGGCCTCGTCATGCCCTCCTTCATCGCGCAAATGCGGTAGTAAGCTCTGACCGGTTAACGACTCACCCTGCATGACCGCCCCACCGCCTAGTTCCACCAACGTCGGCAGCACGTCCAGTAACGACACCGACTGTGACACGCGATGTGGCTTAAACCAGGCGGGCGCGTGGATAATCAACGGCACCCGCACTGCACTCTCAAAGAAGGTCATCTTGTACCAAAGCCCGCGCTCACCCAGCATCTCGCCATGGTCTGCGACCACTATCACTATGGTGTCGTCTGCCCGACCAGTTTCCTCCAGCGTATGCATCATCGCGGCAAACTGATCGTCCACATAGGAGATTGCACCGTAGTAGGCTCGCCGGGCACGCAGGATTTGTTCCGCAGTCGCGGCAACCCCATCGGCGTCACACATGGCGCGAATCCGCTGCGAATGAGGATCGTCCTCCACCTCCGACTGGGGCACCTGAGGTGCGGGAATATCCTTATCCTGGAAACGATCCCAATAGGAGGCAGGAATGGCATAGGGATCGTGCGGGTGAGTGAGAGAGACCACCAGGCAAAACGGACGCGCATCCTCTTCACGTGCCAAGTCGTACAATTTTTGCCGTGCAGCAAACACCACTTCGTCATCAAAATCCAGTTGGTTGGTCCGAATGCACGGCCCGGCCTCGGTCACCGAACGCATTGTGTGATACCAATCCAGACGCTCGTCAGGATTAAGCCAGTCTGGGGTCCAGCCAAAGTCGGCGGGATAAATATCAGTGGTCAACCGTTCCTCGAAACCGTGCAACTGCTCGGCCCCGCAGAAATGCATTTTCCCCGACAGAATGGTTCGATAGCCGAGTGCGCGCAGATAGTGTGCAAACGTTGGCACTTCCGATGGCAGCTCACACGCATTGTCAAAAGCACCAATGGTTGACGGCAACTGCCCGGTCATAAAGGCATAGCGCGAAGGAGCGCACAACGGGCTGGCACAATAGGCCGAGTCAAACACCACTCCCTCACGCGCCAGTCGATCAATCGTGGGAGTCGCAGCGATAGCATCACCGTAAGCCGGCAGAAAACATGGGCTGAGTTGATCCGCCATTAGAATTAATATATTCGATTTATTTATAACCATTGCTTTCAATAGAACATAAAATGATATTTGATTCACTATCCAATATTTATTCGGCCGTGTGAAGACCTAAAAAAAACATGCATACATAAGGAAGGGTTATGTCAGAACGACTGCCTCCGCTACAGGCACTGGCATTCTTCGAATCCGCCGCACGCCTGGGTAGCTTTACCTCGGCAGCCAAAGAACTACAGACCACCCAACCGGCAGTCAGTCAGCGCATTGGCCAACTGGAAGCGGATCTGGGGGTGATGCTGTTTCTGCGTCAGCATCGTGGCGTCAGCCTGAGTGAGGACGGAGTACGTCTGTACACAGCGGTGCGTGACAGTCTCAACACCATCCGCTCGGTCTCTAGCAGTCTGCGAGCGCGCCGCACGCGTAAAACCATCACCATTGCCACCGATTTTGGCTTTGCCAGCTATTGGTTGATGCCAAGACTGGCTGCCCTGCACGATCTCTTACCGGACACCGATGTGCGCATTGTCTCGTCGCAAGGCGATGTAGACCTACAGCACGATTCAGCCGACATCGCTATCGCCTTTGGTGATGGCAGATGGCCAGGTTACAAACAGGAAAAATTATTCGCCGAACAGGTCGTCTCAGTCTGTAGCTCGGCGTTTTTGGCTGCGCACCCAGAACTAGCGTTCAAGGAAGGCTTGGCAACAGTACCGTTGCTTCATATCCAAAGCTGCACCCCGGCACGCTGGTTAAGCTGGGACGATTGGTTTGATCAGAAACTGGCAGGAAGAGTACGAACCGGGCGAGAGCTCACCTTTAATAGCTATTCGCTGGTGATAGAGTCGGCGCTTGCAGGACAAGGGGTAGCACTAGGCTGGCTGCCACTGATTGACACGCTATTGCAATCAGGCCAACTAGTGGTTGCGGACCACGACCCAATTATCACGCCGCGCGGCTACTATCTGGTCGAGCCGCACAACCACGCAGATACAGCAGCGTTGCGTACCTTACACCAATGGATTGTGCACCAGTGCCAGCCATCTCAGTTCAACGTTGGGCAGGTCGAGTACGCACCAGGCTTGAGCTAAGACGATCAAGCAAGATGGCTAACAGCACTACGGCCAGGCCGCTTTCAAAGCCCAAGCCAATATCCAGTTGCTGAATACTGGTCATGATATCGTTACCCAGCCCACCTGCACCGACCATTGAGGCAATAATCACCATCGACATGGCCATCATGACGGTCTGATTGACCCCAGTCATAATTGACGGCAAAGCATGAGGAAGCTGAACCTTGGTGAGCAGTTGCCAGCGTGAACAACCAAACGCCAGACCGGCTTCCACCTGTTCACGCGCAACTTGACGCAAACCCAGTTCGGTCAGCCGAACCGCAGGGGGCATGGCAAAGATAACCGTAGCCATGATCCCGGGGGGTCGACCCAGCCCAAATAACATCGCAGCCGGTATCAAGTAAACAAAAGCTGGCATGGTTTGCATAAAATCCAACATCGGCCGCACCATCCGCGACACGGCCAGATGGCGTGAAGCCAGAATCCCCAATGGAATGCCAAGCAACAGACTGATCAGGGTTGAAGTCAGAATCAGCCCAAGGGTTATGGTCATATGTGGGCCAAAACCCGAGCCGATAATCACAAAAAAAGACAATAAGGTGAATCCGGCAAACAACCAACCCAGCCGCCAGATCGCTAAGGCAAAAAACACCGCGCCCAACCCCCAGATTGTCATCCCGGTCAACAGCGCTTCAATCAGGCCAGACACCGCATCAACGATTGCCCCCACTCGGCTAAACGCAGCACCATAGTGATTGAGTAAGTAATGCACACCCTGTTCGACCCAAATACCCAATGGCAAGTGCACATCAAACATAACTAGGTCCTCGCTGCCATGCGGGGAGAGGGAGCGCCCTCGCCCCCGCAGACAACGGCTGGCTGTGTGCGGATTCTGATAAATCAAAAAAACCACGCACATACTCGTCCGCAGGAGACGCCTTAATCTCAGATGGCGTACCCACCTGCACCACCCGTCCCGCATTCAGGATAGCAATACGGGAACCAATCCGGCACGCTTCGTCAATATCGTGCGAAACAAACAAAATAGTGCGCCGCTGGTGTGCTTGTAATTGCAATACGACATTCTGCATCCCGCGCCGGGTCAACGGGTCCAGTGCAGAAAACGCCTCATCCATCAACATCAACGATGGATTAACCGCCAGCGCCCGCGCCAAGCCAACCCGCTGCTGCATCCCACCAGACAAATCATGTGGATACGTATCTGCATAAGCCGCCAGTCCAACCTGATCCAGCACCGCCAAAGCCTGACGCCGCCGCACGCTGGCCTCGACCCCCGCGATCTCAAGACCAAATGCCGCATTCTCACACACCGTCCGATTAGGCAGGAGCGCAAACGACTGAAACACCATGCTCATATCTCGCCGGCGCAAGGCAATCAGCTCACGCTGTTTCATTGCGGACACATTCCGGCCATCAATAAAGACCCGCCCGGCCGTCGGTTCCAACAAGCGATTGATCAAGCGGATCAACGTTGACTTACCAGAGCCCGACAATCCCATTAGGACAAAAATTTCGCCTTCATTAATTCGCAGCGAAACATCGTCCACCCCAACATTCCAACCATGGGTTTTCAGCAGGCTCTCCTTGGAGTCGCCCTGCTTAAGCCGGTGCAATGCCTTTTCGGCTCCACGGCCATACACTTTGAACAGATTTTCTACTACGATTTTGTCGGAAGACATAAGGATAATTCCTGCCACAAAGCCTTGGCGGTGTGGTCAAACTGATCAACCTGATACAGGCAGCCTACCATCACCACGCAGTGCAACATAAATACAAAATAATCCTATTTATATTCGATAAAATTATCGATTAGCCAGGGTAATCCGACCATAAGCCACGGCTATTGCAGTACTAACAGATTTTTGGATACAGATAGCTTCATGGGCCTTCCGAGGTCTTCAAGCTAGGCACTCTATGACGGTTCTATCTTGTGCAACGATAGCTGCACCGTCAGACCGGGTTACGCATGAGGGTTCGCTGCGTGAGGAGGGGATATTTTATAAAATTCTGGCACCTCTAATTAATTAGAGGACGTGCAGCCGTTGGCAACACGTCCTCTGTTCATTAATTGTGCAATTCACCAATACTAAACATCAATATCGCGTACAAATTATCGCAGGAGTTGTCAGTCACACACCCGCGCCAATCGCCTGCGCATCAGCATGGTAACTTGAACGTACCATCGCGCCGACTGCAGCATGCTTGAAGCCCATGGCATAGGCCTCGGATTCAAACATCTTGAAGGTATCGGGGTGTACATAACGCAGCACCGGCAGATGACCGTCTGAGGGTTGTAGATACTGGCCGATAGTCAACATATCGATCTGGTGGGCGCGCATGTCGCGCATTACCGCCAGAATTTCTTCGTCAGTCTCACCCAGGCCGACCATCAAGCCCGACTTGGTCAACACCTCGGGATTTCTGGCCTTATAGTCGCGCAACAGCTGCAACGAGTGGGCATAGTCGGCACCAGGGCGGGCCTGTTTATACAGGCGCGGCACTGTCTCAAGATTGTGATTCATCACATCCGGGCGTGTGGTGCTCAGAATGTCGATGGCAACGTCCAAACGTCCGCGAAAATCTGGTACCAAGACTTCAATCTGGGTACCCGGTGACAGGGTTCTTACTTGCTGGATGCAGTTGGCAAAGTGTTCTGCCCCTCCGTCGCGCAGGTCATCGCGATCAACCGAGGTCACAACCACATAGCGCAGCCGCATTGCCGCGACGGATTCAGCCAGATGGCGCGGTTCATCAACATCCAAGGGGGCGGGACGGCCATGCCCCACGTCGCAAAACGGACAACGACGGGTGCAGACATCGCCCATGATCATAAAGGTGGCGGTTCCCTTGCTAAAGCACTCGCCAATATTGGGACAGGTCGCCTCTTCGCACACGGTATGCAGTTTTTGTGTGCGAAGGATGGTCTTGATTTCATTGAAACGCTCGCCGCTAGGCAACTTAGCGCGGATCCACTCTGGTTTTTTTAACTTTTGTTCCAACGGCACGATCTTGATCGGGATACGCGCTGTCTTTTCCGCACCCTTCTGTTTGATGCCCACGCTGTCATCTGGCTTCATGGTGTTTCCTTCAGTCGACCGTCAGGTGGCGTTCCAGGTGTGGTAGTAAGCGCTCTGCCACCTGAGGTAAGGTTTCTGTCACGCCAAGGTCTTTTAATTGCGTCACCCGCAAGTCTGGATAGCCACAGGGGTTGATCCAGCTAAACGGAGTCAAATCCATATCTACATTCAGTGACAGGCCGTGATACACCGCGCCGTTTCTGATGCGCAGCCCCAACGAGGCTATCTTGGCACCCTCCACATACACGCCAGGGGCATTGACGTCGCCATTGGCGCGAACGCCCATTTCTGCCAAGGTGTCAATCACCGTCTGTTCCAGTCTGCGGACCAAATCGCGCACACCGATATGCATGCGCTTGAAATCAATCAGGGGATAGACAATCAGCTGACCAGGTCCGTGGTAGGTGACTTGTCCACCACGGTCAGTTCGCACCACTGGAATCGGCATGTCCTGGCGCAACAGGTGTTCTGGCTTTCCGGCCAGCCCCAGAGTCATCACCGGCGGATGCTCCAGCACCCAGATCTGATCTTGGGTCGAGGCATCGCGCGCCTCGGTAAAAGCCTTCATGGCTTCCCATGTCGGCAGGTACTCGACCAATCCCAGATATTTAATGGTGCGTGTCACTAGAGCACAACCTTAACCAATTCGTGACTGGTCAGTGCCAGATAAATACGATCAAGCTGCTCGCGCGAAATCGCGGTTACAGTGATGGTGACAGACTGATAACGTCCAGTGCTACTCGCACGCTCTACCACATCGTCCTCGCTCAGATCAGGCGCGTGCACACGCACCACTTCTATAACCGTGGTGACAAAGGCTTCATGCCGTTCGCCCATAATCTTGAGAGGAAAACGGCAAGGAAACTCCATAATTTCCTTGCGTGGTTCAGTCATATCGCTCTTTCTATGACAAATGGAAGAAGTGCTTGATCGCATTCCAGATACGGCTGAAGAAACCACCTTCATCTACATTCTGCAATGCCACCACCGGCTGCTGATTCACCAGTTTGCCGTCCAGCGTCATGTTGACGGCGCCCACTACCTGGCCGACCTTGACCGGGGCGGTAACGGGGTGCAGGACCAGATCGCTCTTGACGCGTGCGCCATCACCCTTGGGCACGGTGGCATACACGTCGCGCAAGAAACCAACCGCTACCGAGGATGCGGCTCCACCCTCTACCTCACCGCTGGCAACGGCTTTGTTCGCAGTATAAAGTTTGGGCGTTTCAAAGAACTGCAAGCCATAACCCAGCAACTTGGCACTTTCGTTGGCGCGCGCTTCAGGGCTAGCGGTTCCCACCACGACCGACACCACTCTGCGTCCATCGCGATGCGACGAGGCAATCATGTTGTAACCGGCGTTATCAGTAAATCCGGTCTTCATGCCATCCACATTAGGATCCCGGTATAGCAACAGGTTGCGGTTGGGCTGGGTAATCTTGTTATAGCTAAACGACTTCATTGAATAGATCGGGTAGAACTGAGGAAAATCACGAATCACCGCACTAGATAAAATCGCCAGATCATGGACTGTGGTGTAGTGATCTGGGTTTGGTAAACCAGTAGCGTTTTTAAACTGGGTATGCTGCATCCCCAGCGCTTTAGCCTGAGCCGTCATCAATTGAGCAAAGTTGTCTTCGCTACCGGCAATGGCTTCGGCCAGCGTTACACACGCGTCGTTACCAGACTGCACAATCATGCCGCGGATCAGGTCAGAGACCTTGGCCGGGGTTCTTGGGTCAAGGAACATGCGTGAACCGCTGGTTTTCCAACCGAGTTTAGATACGGTCAGGGTCTGGTCCAGGGTTAGCCTATGTTCCTTTAATGCCTTAAAGGTCAAATAGGCGGTCATCAGTTTGGTGAGTGACGCCGGTTCAACCCGTGCATCTGGGTCGCGCATGGCAATGGTCTGCCCACTCTGGAAATCAACCAGATAAAAGGCTTTACCTGCAATTTCTGGCACAGCAGGTACAAACGAAGCTTGAGCGAAAGCTGGCAAAACAAATGCGGCAGCAATGGCAAGGTGAGTCAGTTTTTTCATGGAGTATTTCGAAGCCTGCGGGGATCGTTATTTGATGCAAGCAGCCATTATACACACTGAAGCCCGGACTCCTATCCCTCTAGGGCCGATGAAGCGGGTTTTTTCTTTCTGCAGCGCAACAATAGAGCCGCCACAGGTCTTTCGGCAGGCCCCCGATACTGATACTCTGAAAGAACAAAGAGAAATAGATCAGGACAATACAAAGATGCCACCTAAAGACTACCTAGAACGAATCCTCACAGCCCGCGTATACGACGTTGCAATTGAAACCCCTCTAGAACCGGCCCCCAACCTGTCTCGCCGTTGCGGCAATTCGATTTTGCTCAAACGTGAAGACCTACAACCGGTGTTTTCATTCAAACTGCGCGGTGCCTATAACAAGATGTCGCGCCTGACGCAGCAGCAATTGGACTGTGGGGTGATTACCGCCTCGGCAGGCAACCATGCGCAAGGTGTGGCGTTGTCAGCCAAACGCCTGGGCTGTAAGGCTGTGATTGTGATGCCGGTCACTACCCCACAGATTAAAATTGACGCGGTACTCGGCTTCGGCGGTGAAGTAGTGCTGTACGGCGATTCATTTTCTGATGCCTATCAGCGTGCCATGCAGTTAGAAAAAGAAACCGGCGCAACCTACATTCCACCGTTTGACGATCCTGACGTGATTGCAGGTCAGGGCACCATCGGTATGGAAATCTTGCGCCAGCACACTGGCCCGATTGATGCGGTTTTCGTGGCAATTGGCGGCGGTGGCCTGGCGGCGGGCGTGGCAGCATACATCAAGCGTCTAAAACCAGAAATCAAGATTATCGGCGTACAACCGTTTGATTCTGACGCGATGAATCAATCAATCCGCAAGGGTGAACGCGTTGAACTGAAAGACGTGGGTCTGTTTGCCGATGGCGTAGCGGTAAAACTGGTGGGGGAAGAAACCTTCAGACTATGCCGCGAATTGCTGGACGAAATCATTTTGGTGGATACCGACGCCATCTGTGCCGCTATCAAAGATATTTTTGAAGATACCCGCTCAATTGTCGAACCCGCTGGCGCTTTGGCGGTTGCTGGTGCCAAAGCCTACATTGAACGTGATGGTGTGCAAGGCCAGACCCTGGTGGCGATTAACTGTGGCGCCAACATGAACTTTGACCGTTTGCGCCACGTTTCTGAACGCTCAGAGCTGGGGGAACGGCGTGAAGCGATTATTGCTGTGGCCATTCCAGAAAAGCCGGGTAGCTTCAAAAAGTTCTGTGGTGTAATTGGCTCGCGCAATATTACCGAGTTTAATTATCGCTACGCCGATCCGAAGCTGGCGCATGTGTTTGTCGGGATACAGATCCAAAAACGTGAAGACGTGACTAAATTGCTAGCCGAGCTACAGCATGAAGGTTTGCAAGGTATCGATTTAACTGACAATGAAATGGCTAAGCTGCATATTCGCCATCTAGTTGGCGGTCATGCCCACGATTTAAAAGATGAACGCGTGGTCCATTTTGAGTTTCCAGAACGCCCGGGCGCGCTCATGCGTTTTCTTGACGCCATGCGGACCGACTGGAATATCAGCCTGTTCCACTACCGCAACCATGGGGCTGATTATGGCCGCGTACTGGTTGGCATTCAGGTTCCGGCCAGCGATAGTCAGGCTTTTCAACAGTTTCTCGATTCATTGGGTTATCCATTCGTTGAAGAAACCGACAACCCGGCGTATAAGCTGTTTTTGGGCCAAAACGCTTAGTGCTCAATGACACCAGCCTGGCATGCCAGGCTGGTTTTCTCTGAAATACCGATGGATTCGTATGATCAAAGCTGTTTTGTTTGACCTGGATGGCACCCTTGCCGATACCGCACTGGATCTAGGTGCCGCGCTCAATCGCCTGCTGGCAGAGCATGGGCTCCCACCGCAAAGCGATGCAGCGATGCGCCCAATCGCTTCACATGGCGCGCGCGCGTTGGTCAGCCTCGGATTTGGGCTAACACATGAGCACCCAGAATTCGAAGCCTTGCGCATCCGTTTTCTTGAACACTATGAACACAGTTTTGCTGATCGCACCTGTTTGTACGATGGGGTGGATGAACTGATTCGCCAGATTGACGCCCGTGGACTCGCCTGGGGCATTATTACCAACAAACCCATGCGTTTTACGGACCGGCTGATTCCTGCGCTACCGTTCCCTGTAGCGCCCGCCGTGGTGGTCAGTGGTGACACGGTCGGCGTTGCCAAGCCCGACCCGCGCCCAATGTTGTATGCCAGTAAGCAAATTGGCACGGACCCCAAGCATTGTATCTACGTAGGCGATGCCGAACGCGACATGCAGGCTGGCCGCAGTGTTGGCATGCGGACCGTACTAGCCAACTGGGGCTACATCTCAAAAACTGACCGCCCACAGGACTGGGGGGCAGACGTGCGCATTGATGCACCATTGGACTTATTGCAACATCTTTAATTGGGACGCAGGAAGTAACGGCCATGTGCTTATGTTCCGCAGTCTTCATAAACGATTAGGGTGAGCCACGACCGTAATTCCCAGGCCGCTACTCCCCTCTCTATATTTTCTACTCTTCCCTTTAGCGCTTTGAAAAAAAAGACAATATTGCTTATCGCTACACCATAAATCTGGCACAATGCGCGTCTGCCAGAAATCAGACTTCATCATGACGCATCTACAATCCACGCCAAAACCAATTTTTTCCTATCGTAAATACTGGGCGCAATGCTTTGGCAGTGCTCCGTTTTTACCGATGACCCGCGCCGAAATGGACATCCTCGGATGGGATAGCTGTGACATTATTCTGGTGTCTGGCGATGCCTATATTGACCACCCCAGTTTTGGCGCAGCATTAATAGGTCGTTTGCTTGAAGCCCAGGGGTTTCGCGTTGGCCTGATCTGCCAACCGGACTGGCATTCGGCAACCGAATTCCGCGCCTTGGGTCAACCCAATCTATTCTTTGGGGTCACCTCGGGCAATATGGACTCAATGATCAACCGTTATACGGCTGATCGCCGACCGCGTTCTGATGATGCCTATACTCCGCATGGCGCAGCCAACAAACGCCCGGATCGCGCAGTCAGCGTCTATGCGCAGCGCTGCCGTGAGGCTTACCCTGGCATTGGGGTGATGATTGGCAGTATTGAAGCCAGCCTGCGCCGCATCGCTCACTATGACTACTGGAGTGACAAGGTGCGGCCATCGGTACTGGTCAATGCCAAGGCCGACATTCTGGTGTTTGGTAACGCCGAGCGCGCAGTGGTGGAAATTGCGCACCGAGCGGCCCTCGGCGAAAAGCTATCCGAGATGCATGACATTCGCGGTACCGCATTCATGGTGATGCATGGCTGGCGACCTGACCCAAGCTGGCAAGAAATGGACTCGAGCACAGTAGATCAACCGGGCATGGTCGAGTCACATAAAAACCCTTATGAAGTTGAAACCCAAGTTTCTGAACCGGTGCTAACCGACAAGCCACAACCGATTCGTTTTATCTCCAGCGCCGAACGCGTCGCAGCACGCAGAGAACAACGGGCACGGACCGTAGTGCGAATTCCGGCCTACGAAGCCGTTGCCTACGACCCGGTCCTGTATGCCCATGCCAGTCGCACCCTGCATCTTGAATCCAACCCAGGCAATGCGCGTGCGCTTGTGCAGTTGCATGGGGAACGCGACGTATGGCTGAACCCACCGCCCATTCCACTCACCACAGAAGAAATGGACTATGTCTTTGGCCTGCCCTATGCGCGCAATCCGCACCCAAGCTATCAGGGCGCACGCATTCCAGCCTGGGAGATGATTCGTTATTCAGTCAATATCATGCGCGGATGTTTTGGTGGCTGCAGTTTCTGCTCGATTACCGAGCACGAAGGCCGGATTATTCAAAGCCGCTCGGAAGAATCAATTCTCAAAGAAATTGAAGACATCCGCGACAAAACCGAAGGGTTCACCGGACATATCAGTGACTTGGGGGGCCCTACGGCAAATATGTATCGACTGGCGTGCAAAGACCCAAAGATTCAGTCGTCCTGCCGCCGTCTAAGCTGTGTCTATCCAGGTATTTGTGAAAACCTGGGCACGGATCATGGCCCGCTGATTCAGCTGTACCGCCATGCGCGCGCACTCAAGGGGGTTAAAAAGATCAGCATCGGCTCCGGGTTACGTTACGACCTGGCGGTGCGTTCGCCTGAATACATCAAAGAACTGGTCACGCATCATGTGGGTGGCTATCTAAAAATTGCGCCAGAGCACACTGAAACCGGTCCACTGTCGAAGATGATGAAGCCGGGCCTAGGCGCCTACGAAAAATTTAAAGAACTGTTTGATCGTTTTTCTCACCAGGCGGGTAAAGAACAGTATTTGATTCCCTACTTTATTGCTGCGCACCCTGGTACTTCAGATGAAGACATGCTGAATCTGGCGCTCTGGCTCAAACGCAACAACTACCGCCTGGATCAGGTACAAGCATTTGTGCCCACGCCAATGGCATTGGCCACCACCATGTGGCACACCGGGCGCAACCCGCTAAAGAAACTCGCGCGCAGCTCTGAGAAAGTCGATGTGGTGCGCGACAGCTATCGACGTAAGCTACACAAGGCTTTTTTGCGCTATCACGATCCGGCTAACTGGCCGATGTTGCGCGAAGCACTTTACAACATGGGCCGCGAAGACTTGATTGGCTACGCCAAGCACCAACTGATTCCAAGCAATCAGCCTGCTGAGCATGCCAAGCAACGCCAGTCACGCCAGATTAACCTGGCCCATACCAAACATAGCGGCGAGCCAGTGCTACCCCCGCGTAAACCGGGAACCAAAGGCCGTGGACGCCGTTAAACCATACCGGATGCAGCTGAATACCAACCCAAAAAGGCTTTATTCCCGGCAAAAACGTACTAAGCAACGCACGAGCGTGTAATGACAGTTTCATCGTGATCACTTCGTCATAACATACCGTAACACTTGGTTACCTTGTGCATAAAGCAACCCTTCAAGTCATGATCTATAGTACAGACATTGGCGATGACCTTAAAAGTTAGCGTCCAATGCCCGCAAATAGAGGAGGGAGCAATCATGCAAATGCAGCGTTGGTTACTCGAATTTCCCGCCACCATGCGCAAGGCGGCCATGAGCCGGGACCACAGTAGCGCTATTGCTTCGATGGATGCGTTACAGCAGTACTATCATGCCAAGCCGGTTGACGAACGTCAGCAAATTTACTTAAGCCTGGCACACACCATTCTTGAAGACCTCGACAAAGAAAAATTCCAGCAAGCCGAAGATTTCTTGCTGCATGTCGGCCTACTACAAAAACAACGCGTCTAAGTTATGCCCTTTTGTCTTAATTTATGACAAAAGGGCAATCCTGTTTTTTCTTGGGAACCGGCCAAACCTGTGTTATGTTTTGATGGAATAATGTGTCGCTAGCAATCCATATACGGCAGAGAAACGCACAATGGGTTGTCAATAATTACATCAATACCAATGGAATATTAGCGACCATCCGAGGAATATCACTCAGCAGGAACAATGCCATGTCAAGTAGTCGCAGTTCGGTCCAGCGCCGACTGATTACCCCATCTTCTTGGGGCAAAAAAGGTGCAACCCCCGCAGACCTCCCAGCCCCAAAACGCACTTGTACGCATTGTGGCCATAAAGGCCTCACGGAAGAGCAAACCATTGCAGGTAATATGTATCGCTGCCCAAGCTGCAAAAAGCTGCAGTTCTAGCCCCTATCAGACAGACCAATCACACAGTAAAATGAGCTGTATCAAAATCACGCCGGTTTCGGCGTGCCATATTGCAGACCCTGTGCCCATGTGCTTGAGATAGGTAACAAAATGGCTAATATTTTCAAAATGCTGATTGACAAGGTTTTTGGGCCAGATCCAGAGCCTCCAGAGCCTCTGAGCCCAGAGGTCATGGCAGCAGCTGAACACTTTTTATTTGAGATCTTCGCACAGCAAAAAGCCGTCGCCTGGAAACCGGTCGGAGCGGTTCTGTTCTCGCCCCGACTGCGCCGTCGCCACCCACAGGTTTACAACATGGATCAGGCGATGGATTCGATGTTCCGCAAAGGATGGATCGAAACCAAGAATGTACGGTTTTTGGTATTAACTGATGCTGGGTATGCACAAATGCTGGCACTTGGCATCCACCCAGAAAAATAAGCAATAGATACGGATTCTGTCTACGCACACCTTTGTCCGATTCTGCTGTTCCTCGCTCCCCTCTTTGGCCGACAACCGTATTTAAACAGCGGTCGTCGGCTAGTGCCGTGAACTAAACCACAGCCTTTGACTCAATTCAAGAATCGCTCTTGATACACTATTTTATCTTTGCTTATTCCATTAAATATGACTACGGCGTAAATTATAATCCCTGTAAATTGACAATTTCAGTTCACGCTAGCCTAAGGTTTCTAGCGACAACATCATATGGAGCAAGCTTTATATGGCAAGTCAGATCATAACGGTGGGCGACGCAACAGCAGAACCCCACGTTGACGCATTAGAGAGTGGCAAAGTTTTATTTTGCCCTCAGCTTGATTTTCAGCTATTGAGTACGGAAAAACGGGTATTGGATCCAGCCATCGCCGACCCTAAGCGTAAGAACATCAGTCTGGACCCGGCATCAAACGGAAAATTACACGGGGTGGCAAATACTGCGGACGAGGCCATGGTGCGAGCCTTGATTACCCGTTACCGCCAGGCAGCTGTTGCATTGGTACAACGTCTTCTTCCCGAGTACAACACTAAACTGCGCCTCGCGCCCACAAGCCTGCGCCTGTTACGGGTAGAAGATCGCAAGACATCCTGGCGCAAAGATGACAGCCGTCTGCATGTTGATGCTTTTCCATCACGCCCTACCTATGGTGAGCGTATTTTGCGGGTGTTCCATAATATTAATGCCGCTGGAGAGCCCAGGGTTTGGCGGGTTGGCGAGCCGTTTGACGATATGGCGCAGAGAATGCTACCGGTGCTGCCACGCCAGTGGCCTGGCACCGCATCACTACTTGCTCTACTTAAAATCACCAAGCGTAAGCGCAGTGCATATGATCACATCATGTTAAATCTACACGATGCGATGAAGGCCAATCTCGACTATCAAAAAAACTGTCCCCAAGAAACCATGCCATTTCCACCGGGCTGTGGCTGGGTGTGTTTTGCCGATCAGGCCTCCCATGCGGTCATGTCAGGCCAGTTTATGTTGGAGCAGACTTTCTGGCTTTCCGTTGAGGACATGGCAAACCCGGCCCAATCGCCTCTGTCCCGGCTAGAAGCTTTAACAGGCAGGCATTTAATCTAGATCTACACACAAACAGGCTACGATCCCGTTATAGGAAAGGCCAAGCCAAAGGTGCTGACCGTTGGCTTGGCCCCCTCTAAGCAACGCAATTACAGCTTAAAATGACTGAATTTCTTTTGCAGTCCCTGTGCTAAATCATTCAACTGACGCACAGCAGCGGAAGCTTGCTGCAAGGCCGAGTCAGATCCTTGCATCTGATTGGTGATTTTTTCGGCACTTTGCGCCATTGAGGTGGTTGCTGCCAGTTGCTCGCGAGTGGACAAGGCGATCTCATCCATCTTAGACATAACCCCATCCATATTCTCGCGAATCTGGGTAATCTTCGAAGCGGTTTGTTCCGAAGCGCTCGCCCCACTCTGAACCGAAAGTAAGGTAGTCTGCATATCAGCAACCGCAACCCCCATCTCAGTATGAATTCCCTCTATCATTCCGGTAATCTGCACCGTTGCCTGCCCGGTTCGTTCAGCTAGTTTGCGTACCTCATCCGCCACCACTGCAAAACCACGTCCTTGCTCTCCTGCACGCGCAGCTTCAATCGCGGCATTGAGTGCCAACAGGTTGGTTTGATCTGCAATTTCCTTGATCACGCGAATAATGCTGCTAATTTCTTGCGAACGCTGACTCAGCCGGTCAAGCATCGCAGCCAGGCCTTCAACTTCCCGTGCTGAACGCCCTACTTCGTCGGCCACGTCCTTAACGGTTTGTGCTGATTCAGTCGATAGTGCCCCAGTGTCTTTTACCAGCGTATCGGCATCATTTGAGTGGTCTGCAATATGCGAAATACTCACTGTAATCTCTTCAATTGCCGCTGCATTTTCCGAGGTCAGGCTAGACAGTATCTGCGTATCCGTCGATAAGCGGCTAATCACGTCATGAATCTGATCGACCCCCGAGATTAGTTGTTCGCTCTCACCCTGAATATCGTGAAACATAACGCGCAGGGTTTCCTGAAAGCGGTTAAACGCATCTGCAGTCGCTGCAATCTCATCTTCCCCGGGAATATTGATCTTGCGGGTCAAGTCACCACCACCTTGGGCAATCTCAACCATGGCATCACGAATCCGACGAATCCCTGACAGCATGCGGCTAATTTGAAAACCAGCCAGCGGCAATATCACGATCATTAGCACTAAAAAGGTCACGCCTGCACGCCATAACAGATTGCTCAGAGGAGCTAATGCAGCAGCCTTGTCCGCCACCATGACCAGATACATATTGGCACCGGGCACCTCTTGGGCATATAAGTACTTGGTTGAACCTTCAAGCACCACTTCTCGTAATTGCTGGCTGGCAGCCAAGTCAGCCAATGCGGCAGGTGTGAGTGCATCCGAAATTTGGCTGGCAGGCTTGGTTACCAGATCCGCTTGTTTATGCACCAAGACTTGTCCATCCTTGCCAATCAACATGGCATAGCCATCCCCCACCAGATTGATACTTAAGACATTTTTTACAATATCATCCAGCAGCACATCCGTGCCCAACACCCCAATAAAGACACCTTGTTTATGCACCGGGGCAACAAAGGAGATCACCAGCTTGTGGGTCGACATATCCACATAGGGGGCAGTCATCACCGTACCACTAGCATTGACGTTATCTTTATACCAAGGTCGCGATGTTGGGTCATAGCCTGCAGGCAGGCCCATTTCGTGATCAACCACCATACGTTTATCGGGTGTCCCCAAATAAGCCGCAGCAAACGCTCCAGATTTAGCGGTTTGCACCAACACCGGAACAGGGTCTGGCACATGCGTCGCGGCATCCACCCCGGCCGTCACAATCGAGCGGCGCACTTCGATCCACGATTTAATCAGTCGGTTAGCATCGGTAGCTGCGCTGGTGATCTGTCCGGTAATCCCAACCTCAATCATTTGACTACGCATTTGCAGATAGCTACCCACAGTCAATGCCACAGCAATTAACGAAGCGAGGGCAACCACAAAAATGATTAATTTCGAGCGGAGTGTTCTTTTCATAGCATAGGCCCCAGTTCAATATAATTATTTAAAAACACCGCATTGTGTTATTGATTTTTATCCCAGTTTTCCATCACAAACAACAGACTTAAGGCTGTTTGTACTGTGAATGTACACTTAATGATAAACCGGTAGATACAGTGTTCTTCCAAACGCACATAGAGGCAGGGACGCGCTATAATCTTATTCTGTTTTCTGTTTTCTGAGCGTATACGCCAGATTAAATAATTATGAATATTGACATCAATATTGGCGCAATGATCTCATTGATCGCAGGCATACTGATTTTGTTGGCCCCACGATTACTGAGCACAATCGTCGCGGTTTATCTGATTCTTGCAGGAGTGGTCGGACTGATAGGGAAAGGTCACATCTTCTTTCATTAGAACAAACTGGGGGTCAACATTGGGTCGGCCAGGCAGGTCTGATTGCGTCCAGCATCTTTGGCTTGCAGCAACGCGCGATCTGCGCGTGAAATCAAATGATCCAACGCCTCTCCAGGTAACAACTCGGCAGCCCCCACGCTCACCGTTACCGCACATTCCAACCCAGGCAAGCTATTGATCGCGCGATGCAGGCGAAGCGCCACCGCCTGGGCATCTTCCAGCGTAGACATGGGTAGCAGAACAACAAACTCTTCCCCACCAAAACGGGCTACAGACTCGTCTTCTCGCAGGTTTTGCTGCAATGCACGTGATAAAGCGCAAAGCACCGCATCACCACAAATATGCCCATAACTATCGTTGATCATTTTGAAAAAATCGATATCAATATATAAAACAGCCAACGCCGATCCGGTTTTATGCGAGATTTCATGAGCGCGTTTTGCCAACACATACCAACTCGTACGATTCAACAGCCCGGTCAATGCATCGCGCCCAGCTGCTTCACGTAATGAGTCTAATAAATTATACATATTGCTCAAAATGTGCCGATTAGACAAAAACAGCAAGAATGACAGCATCAAGGCAATTAACAGCATTTCCCCAAACATCACCCACTGAGAAGCCGTACAGCCAAACCACCATAAATACAGCACCGGCACCAAAATAGTGCATAGCAGGCAGGGAATAAACAACATAAAATCGATGCTCAGCAGCCCTGGCAACAACATCAACAGTACGCTGTAGGGCATAATATAGCGGCTGTCTTCATGAAGCACGTGTCCCACTAAGCAAATACTGATCGACATAGTCAATACATAAAACAACGCAGCCGCATGGGTTATGGCAATACAACGGCGCTGCGAATGGAAACACCAGCCTAGAAGCAAAACCAGTGCCGCCCCAACACGCGCTTTGACCAACAATGGATAATTCGGGACTTGAATAAAATATTCGGGAATAAGCGAGAGCAAAGATAAAATAATCACGGCTAACATCAACAGCCTAATAACCGGCCCATAAACCTGTCGATGTGACTCAAGCAGATATTTTGAGGAACGCAATGTTATTCTCATATTATTAGGCAGGGCTGAAATCATTACGATAAAAACACTGGCACAAAGGACATTTTGCCTTCATTTTAACTAAGCTAAGCAAAATTAGCGCGAAAATTGCACTCTCAAATACGTTATAATCGCTAAAAACCAATAGACTACGCGTGCACCGCCCCATAAGCTACGCTTGGGCAAAAAAAAACCCGGGCTTCACGCCGCGGGTTGTAACGCTTGGAGCGAGACCAATCAGCCTCGTTGAGATCATCATAATCTGATCCTTCATAATCAATATGTGGCATATTGCCGCAGAGATAACACCACAATCCAACGATCAACCTCAAGCCACCGGCGGCTGCTTGTGTTAGCCTACGGGGGATACTCTTAGCAAGTCATCGACCACGCTAGTAAGCGTACCCGCTTGTTCTAGAGAGTCCTAAGCTCGCCGAAACAGCAAACACATCGGCAAAACGGGATCACACATGAACGCAACACAGATTCTAGGCTTTATGATTCAGGCCAAGACTGACCAACAAATCAACTGGGCAGCACTCCCGGCACTCTATGCAGTGACACTGGCTGAAATTGCGCCTAAATTGACAGAAAATGAACTGTTCAGCTTGATTGCTATTGGCTCAGTAATCTACGGGCATAGTAGCAACGAATTAGTTGCCACCGCAGCGACCGACCAACTACTGAAATCACTCATGGGTACCCATGACCCATCAGCACCATTCTGAGTCGCTCAACGGTTGAAGATATAAAGAAGGGGGCACCTTGTGGTGCCCCCTTCTTTATATCAAACAATCAACCACAGGTTTATTTCGGTGGACGCCCGGTTTTTACCTTTTCAAGTTGGTGTAACGCATCCAACAATTGTGGCGTGGTTAATACAGATAAAGCGGCCAATCCTGCGCGTAACAACTCGCTTTTCTTTACTTTGTGCCCTTCTTCTTGGGCTCGCTGCTTCAGAACTGCGATTTGATGGTACTCGCTTTCCGGAATGGTAAACGTATCCCGCACAACCTTAGACTTTTTAGTTGACGCCTTTTTCTTGGGCTTAGGCTCAACAAAAGAGATCGTTGGTTTAGATTTGACGGCTAACTGTGGCTGCAAAGCCACCGCCGGTGTAATCACGGGAGGAATTGCGCTAGCTGCTGGCTTAGTCGTTGATGGCTTAGCCGCTGCAGGTTTTGTGGCAGCGGGCTTAGCTGCAGCAGCAGGTTTAGCTGCAGTAGCAGGCTTAGCTGCAGCAGCAGGTTTAGCTGCAGTAGCAGGTTTGGCTGCAGCAGCAGGTTTAGCTGCAGTAGCAGGTTTGGCTACAGCAGCAGGTTTGGCTGCAGTAGCAGGTTTGGCTGCAGTAGCAGGTTTGGCTGCAGTAGCAGCAGGTTTGGCTGCAGTAGCAGATTCAGCTGCTGCAGGTGCGAGGTTCGGCTTGGTTGTCACTTTCATTCGGCACCTATTTGGTCTGAATAACTCAAAAATTATAAACTATTCATACAGTTTATCAATACACTAGCTATTCACCTAATAACCACAACAAATTACTGCTTGTAGGAATTTAACTTTGCCTAAAAATCAGGCATCCCTCACCCGACACCGACAGCCAAGACTAACGCTGACCTAAACCAGCCGCACGCAAGGTGTTTGCCGCATCACGCAGACATCGCTCAGTACTATCCCAATCAAGACAAGCGTCGGTGACTGAACAGCCATAGCGCAAACTAGACAGATCATCGGTTAATGGCTGGTTTCCTGCTTCTATAAAACTCTCTAGCATCAACCCCACTACACTCTGGTTGCCATGCACAATCTGACGCAACACGTCATCGACCACCAATGGCTGAAACTCGGCTTGCTTGCCACAGTTTGCATGAGAACAATCAACAATAATATTGCTTGGCAAGCCCGCCTTTTTAAGTGCCTCGTCGGCGAGGGCAACACTGACGCTATCATAATTTGGACGACCACCGCCACCGCGTAACACTAAATGCCCATAACGATTACCACGCGTGCGAATAATTGAAGAACGTCCCTGGCCATTAACCCCTAAAAAGCTATGCGCTTGAGAGGCGGACAAGATGGCATTCACCGCAGTAGCTACCGAGCCATCGGTTCCGTTTTTAAATCCGACCGGGGTCGAAAGACCAGAAGACATTTCACGATGGGTTTGCGACTCTGAAGTACGTGCACCGATCGCCGTCCAGGCAATCAAATCACCAATATACTGCGGGGCAAACGGATCAAGCGCCTCGGTGGCCGTTGGCAAACCAAGTTGATTCACTTCAAGCAAAAATTCCCGCGCCAGGCATATACCCTTATCAATCTGAAACGAGTCATCCATAAACGGATCATTAATAAAACCTTTCCAGCCGGTCGTGGTGCGCGGTTTTTCAAAATAAACGCGCATGACCAGCAAGAAGGTATCGTCCAGTTCACGGGCCAGCTTACTGAGCCGCCGCGCATAGTCTAACCCCGCCAGCGGATCATGAATTGAACACGGGCCAACCACAACAATCAAACGTGGGTCCTGATGATCAAGAATCCGCTGCAGGGCTTGTCGCCCGGCCAGTACATTGGCGGCAACGGTATCAGTAATGGGGTAACGCTGATGGACTTCATCTGGCGTTGGCATGTTATCGAATGATTCGATATTGAGGTTTTCTGTCTGTAGCATGGCAAATATTAGAAAAAAGATGGCAACATCAGCTTAACAGAATTCAGCAGATGACCTGACCAATTTTGCACCGAAGCTAAACGGAAAATAAAAAAAGCCCAACACATCACAGCGGCTAAACTGTGGCATATCGGGCGTTTTCATGGTTAGTATCGCTAACCGAATTATCGCCTTCTCTTAGCTGGACATAGCCAGGCGCTCACATTCTGAAATCCAGCGACGTTTATCTTCCGGTGCCAACCAACTAGCCTCAAACGCATTACACGCCAGCTGCAATACGTCGGCGGCAGTTAAATGCAAGTCGCGCACACACGCAAGGAAATTAGTTTGTAAGTAACCACCAAAATAGGCTGGATCATCTGAATTAATCGTCACGCACAAGCCCGCAGCCAATAGCTGAGGCAAATTGTGTTCTGCTAAATGCTCAAACACACGCAAGCGCACGTTTGACAGTGGACACACGGTCAGTGGCACACGCTCGGCAACCAGGCGCGCAACCAGTGCAGGCTCTTCTAATACGCGGACCCCATGATCAATCCGGCTAACCTGCAGCACATCCAACGCCTCACGGATATAATCGGCTGGCCCCTCCTCTCCAGCATGCGCTACGCACGGCAAACCCAGAGCCTTACACGCGGCGAATAACCGGGCAAACTTCACCGGCGGATGGCCTAACTCACTTGAATCGAGGCCAATACCATCAATTTGTGACAAATAAGGTTTGGCCATTTCCAATGTCGCAAACCCCTGTTCTTCACTCAGATGGCGCAAAAATGACATGATCAATCGTGAGCTGATCTTTAACTGCTCTCGTCCTTGATCGAGCGCGCGCCGAATTCCAGCTAACACCACCTCAAATGCCACTCCACGGTCGGTATGGGTTTGAGGATCAAAGAAAATCTCCGCATGCACGACGCCATCCGCTTGAGCACGCAACAAATACGCCCAAGTCAAATCAAAAAAATCTTGTTCAACCAGCAACACCCCCGCGCCGGCATAATACAAATCTAAAAACGACTGTAAATTGGTAAAATCATAAGCCGCACGCAATGCAGCAACATCGGCATACGGCAAACGCACCCCATTGCGCTCCGCCAAAGAAAACATCAATTCAGGCTCCAACGAACCCTCAATATGCAAATGTAGTTCTGCCTTGGGTAAGGCTTTAACCAGCGCTTGAATAGCATTCATCATCAATACTTTTTTCTCAACCGTTTTAGAAGGTGGCGCAAAGAATAGCGCCTAATACATGGTTTAAAAACATTTCGGGACAAAAAAACTACAAATTGGCGCAGGCCGTGGTGGCAACGCTCCAGTTTATTAATATGTGTTAAAATTGACGGTTTGGTCGAGAAGCAAAATCAATTACAGGGCATCATGATTGACACCGATTGTATGGAACCCTAGTAAACTAACCGCACTTCTTGCCACTTATACTCTGCATGACATTTCGTCGGGCTTTTCTGTTACTGCTAACGCTAGCCTATCCAGCGCTAGTTTACATTGGCTATCTTCACTTTCAGCCGAGTGCTCTGGCCCTGCTGCTGGCAGGATTGGCGATACTGCGAGCGCTGACTTCGCGAGATAAAATCTGGTGCATTACGGCTGGTATCGCTCTGGTTCTAGCAATTATCAGTATGGTTGCCAACCAGATCCTACCGCTGAAACTTTACCCAGCTCTGATTTGTGCGGCCTGGCTGGTAATGTTCGCCACCAGCCTACTCTACCCACCCACTATCGTTGAACGCATAGCCAGGCGCCAGGATGGGCCGCTCTCCCCTGAAGCGATAGGCTATACGCGGCGCGTCACCCAAGTATGGTGTGGATTTTTTATTGTCAATGGCACCCTGGCAGTGCTCACGGCCATATGGGGCTCAAATGCAGTATGGGCCTTGTACAATGGCTGCATCGCCTATGTCCTCATGGGTTTATTGTTTGGCGCTGAATGGCTGATTCGCCAACGCGTAAAAGCCCGGATGACACAATGATCTGGCTAAACGCCTCAACTCGGGAATAACGCGTATGCCAACCACCGCCCAAGCCCCGCTTGATCTCAGCATTGAAATTGAACTCTCGCCGGCATTTCACGACCTGGATCCAATGGAGATCGTTTGGCATGGAAACTACGTCAAATACCTAGAGAGTGCACGCTGTGCGCTATTAGATAAATTTGGCTACAACTACCCACAAATGCGCGATTCAGGATATGTCTGGCCGATTATTGACATGCGGCTCAAGTATGTCAGGCCCGCGCGATTTGGTCAGAAGCTGAAGATTCACGCCACGATTACCGAGTGGGAAAACCGGCTGAAGATCAACTACCTGATTCGCGATGCCACCAGCAACCTTACTATTAATCAAGCTTACACCATTCAAGTAGCGGTAGATCTCGCCAGCGGCGAGATGCAATACCTGTGTCCCGCCATTTTGTGGCAATGCCTCGGAGTCACCCCCGAATGAAACGAATTTTACTTGGTCTGGCACTCAGCCTGATGGCCGCAGCTGCGTCTGCCGACAACTTGACCAACGCAATCCGCGCTCAATTGGTACAACCAGCGGTGTTACGCGGACAGTTTGAACAAACTAAACAAGTTGTCGGCTTTAAGAAAGCCTTGCGCTCAAGTGGTAATTTCCTGGTCGCACAGAATCGCGGGGTACTCTGGAATACCCAAACACCGTTTATGAGTCAGTTAAAATTGACCCGTACTGAAATTGTCGCCAGCCAAGATGGCCAAATTGCATTTCGGCTCAATGCCAGTAAAGAACCCACCGTACGCATCATCAATAGCCTGATGTTTTCACTCTTGAGCGGCAACGTCAGTGAACTGGCGCGCCAGTTCAAGGTTGCGGGGAGCAGCAACCACCAAGGCTGGAAACTACAACTGACGCCATTACCAACTGGGCTGGAAAAAGTCATGAGCCAGATCTCGCTATCCGGGGACAAGTATGTGCGCAACATTGATATCAACGAAACCAGCGGCGATAAGACCCATATCCGTTTTGTGATGCAAACCGCCAGCCAGACGCCGCTCAACGCCAAGGAAAGTGCGCAGTTTGACTAAATCCCCTCCCACAAACCGCCTGACGCGTACCCTGGCCTGGGTCTGGCTTGTCGTAGTCCTTGCAGTTGGCGGGCATACAGCTTGGCTCTACTTTGGTGGCCACTTGTCGATCGACACCAATATCTTGGCGATGCTGCCGCAAAATCAGCGCGATCCGGCATTGCAAAAGGTCACAGACAAACTGACCGATGCTGCCTCGCGCCGTATTGTGGTATTAGTCGGAGGACAAGACTGGGATAGCGCAAAAAAGGGTGGGGACGCCTTTGCCACAGCCTTAGCCGGAAGCCATGCGCGTATCAGCGTACGTTACCAAGCCGACAACGCACAGACTGCGACGTGGCTGGATTTTTTCACACCTTACCGCGCGCAACTACTCACCCCAGCCACACGCCAGAGACTAGAGCAGCAGTCAGCGCAGCAATTGGCCGAACAGGCGCTGGCCGCACTCTACCAACCAATGGGTATGCCGCGTTTTGGTAGTTGGCGTGACGATCCCCTCAACGTTTATTCCAGCTGGTTAACTGCTGCGGCAGCCAAGAGTCCAGTTCGCGTAACCGACGGGCGATTATCTCTCAGCAAAGGTGAACAGCACTACGCCCTGCTGATGCTTGAACAACGGGGTTCGGCCTATTCAATGTCCGAACAACAGGCATTGATGCCAATATTGGAACAGGCACGTCAACGAGCGCACGCCACGCACCCAGGACTTGAGGTACTGGTCGTCGGGGTTCCGCTGTATGCCGCTGCCGCCGCTAATCAGGCCGAACACGAAATCGACACCATCGGGCTGGGTTCACTCTGTGGCATCGTGCTCTTGACCCTGGTGGCATTTAGTGCGATCCGTCCTCGCATTCTGGTGACACTCTCGATTGCCATCGGGCTGATGTGCGCCTTCTCTATCAGCAGTTTACTATTCACCCGCCTACACCTGATCACCTTAGTATTTGGCGCGAGTCTGGTGGGGGTCGCAGAAAACTATGGCACCAATTATTTCAGCAATCGTCTGGGGCATCCTGCCAGTGAGCGCTGGGCGATTCTAAAACAACAATCAGCTTCAATGTGGCTGGCAATGCTGACCACATCCATTGGTTACCTACTCTTGGCACTGACCCCCTTTCCAGGATTGCGCCAGATAGCGGTGTTTTCTGCAGTGGGACTGTTGGGATCATTTTTGACGGTGCTATTCTGGTTTCCGTTTCTTGATCGTGGCCAGCTAGCATTCACCCGACTCGCCCAATGGATCGGCAGCCGCCGTGCTCTGTGGCCAGTATTGGGACGCAACCGCATGAGCTTGGCCATGGCAATCGTCATCACACTAATACTCGCAGCGGGCGCGCTACAGTTCAGCGCTGACGACGATATTCGTCTGCTACAAAATTCGCCTGCGCAACTAGTCCAGCAGCAGTTACGCCTGAATACCTTGCTGGACCTGCCAGACTCAGCGCAATTCTTTCTAGTCGAGGGCAACAGCGCCGAGCAGGTATTACGCCGCGAAGAAGTTCTTAAAACCGGTCTGGATAAACTGATTAACCAGCAGCAGATTGCAGGCTACCAAGCCATCTCCGATTGGGTTCCGTCGCGCATGCGCCAACAGGCAGATTTCGCGCTAACCGAGCGTGTAAAGCAAGGTCCAAACGGCGTCGCAGCACGGGTAGCCGCACAGTTAGGCGAAGCCACGCCGACACCACGCGCGCTCAAATTTGAGCCACTAACCATTGAGCACTGGTTAGTGGCCTCGGTCTCGGAACCGTTACGCTATCAATGGCTGGGGCACTTCGAGCATGGCTACGCTAGTGTGGTACTCATCCGCGGCGCAAATGGGCGCCAAAACCTGGCTCAGCTTTCTGCGCTGGCACCACAGATTCCCGGTGTACGCTGGGTCGATAAAGTGGCTGAGATTTCAGACATTCTTGGCCGTACCCGTCACACGATGGTCGGGGTGATCATAGTCAGTTATCTACTGGTACTTGGTGCGCTTTGTCTACGGTTCGGGCGCCAGGGCTGGCGAGCGCTAGCGCCCACCCTGATCGCCAGCCTAGTAACGCTGGCGCTCTTATCAATTTTTGGCCAAGCCATTCAGCTATTTAATGTACTAGCACTCCTCTTGATTCTCGGCATGGGCGTTGATTACGGCATTTTCTTACTTGCCCAACCCAGCCCCACGCAACAGCGCCCTTTTTTGTCCGTTAGCCTGGCCGCAGTGAGCACTCTGTTATCATTTGGATTACTAGCGTTGTCATCCACACCGGCGCTACGGGCATTTGGCCTGACCATGTTGTTTGGGATCAGTCTCTCATGGCTGTTAATGCCATTTTTTCTTCCCTCAACATCAGAACCTACGTGATGAAACTGCCAGATAACCCCTTTTTTTCTGAGAAGCGATGAAAAAAGCCCTCTGCCTGATTGCCCTGTGGCTTACAGGCTGCGTCACCAGCGCAATGCCCAACCAACAGATTCCACTACTCAGGCTTTCCCCGGTGCAACTGGGAAGCGAATTAAACCTGACCCAGCGCCTGAGTATTACGCGGCTCAATGGCAGCGCCGACAACCAGCAGACACTGGACGTGCTATTGGAAATGGATGCCCAGCGTGTACATCTAGCTGGCTTTGCCCTGAACCAACGCATTTTGACACTCAGCTGGGATGGTCAGCAGCTTGAAACTGAGCGCAATCCGCTGGTACCCGCAGTGATTGATGGCGCACACATACTGCGTGACATTCAATTGGTTTACTGGCCGCTCGCGGCGCTGCAAACCGTTTTACCTGCAGGCTGGACCCTAAGCGAACAAAACCAACAGCGCACACTGCGCCATCAACAGAAAATCGTGCTAACGATTCACTATCAAGGCATACCGCACTGGAACGGACGCGCAGTACTGGAAAACCAGCAGGAGGGTTACCGGTTACAAATCGATTCGCAAGCGTCACAGTCATCCATCTAGACTCATTGCAAAGGACCCTCTGCATGCATAATCAAACCGTCTTGGTAACCGGATCAAGCCGAGGCATTGGCCGCGCTATTGCATTACGCTTGGCACGTGATGGCTACAACATTGTTTTACATTACCGTAGCCAACAATCAAGCGCCGAAGCAGTCGCCGAAAAAATTCGAGCACTTGGTCGCCAGGCCCGCCTGTTGTGCTTTGACGTTTGTGACCGCGCTGAAACTGAGCGCATCTTGCTTGAAGACGTCGAAAACCACGGTTGCTACTACGGCGTAGTGTGTAATGCTGGCATCGCGCGCGATAACGTCTTTCCAGCCATGCAGGCAGAAGACTGGGATGCGGTGATTCATACGAATTTAGATAGCTTCTACAATGTACTTCAACCCTTGACCATGCCCATGGTGCGTCGTCGACAACCGGGACGCATCGTTACACTGTCCTCGGTATCCGGTTTGGTCGGCAACCGCGGCCAAGTGAATTACAGCGCAGCCAAAGCCGGTATCATCGGCGCCACCAAGGCGCTGGCACTAGAACTCGCGAGCCGCGCCATCACTGTCAACTGTGTTGCCCCTGGATTGATCGATACGAAAATGGTCGAACCAAACGTACGGGAACAAGCGCTCAAGCTAATTCCGGCAAAGCGCATGGGAACCCCAGAAGAAGTAGCTGCCACAGTCAGCTTTTTAATGAGTGAAGATGCCGCCTACATCACACGTCAGGTGATTTCAGTAAATGGTGGCATGGTAGGGTAAAGGATCGCGCCAGTAAGGGGTGTATTCAAAGTAAATTGTTGCTATAAACAACAAATTTATCAATCATTGACTTCCACAACAAAAACTCCGCTAATCCAGCACAGATGGGCATTCTGACCATATATTGATATAGCGATCCTATACCGCATTTTGCTGACAACCAGAAACTAGCGCCAAAATCTCCGACTCAACCGCTTGCGGGTAGTCGAACCCGGCCAGCCGTGCAACTTCATGAGCCAGGCGCGCATACAGCCGCGTGGTTTCTTCAAAGGCCCGCTTTGCATCCCCCGCTTCGAAGTGACCAAACACGGTCTGCAGGTCCTGCAAGGTTTGCGGCTCAGCCCACTGATGCAGGCGCGTGCCACCATGCCAGATATCCACCGCGCCGCTGCCTCGGGCAAGCGCATGCCACTCCATCATCTCCAACAGCAGTTCTTTCATGGTCCAGTCGCGCTGCTTGACCACGAACAGTTCGCCGCGGGCAAGGTAGCCGGGAAGATGAAAAGCTTCGAACCAAAACTCTTCCACCCGAGCCCTAAAGTGCTGCGCAGAGGGAAGCTGGACCACCGGAAAACTGTAGCCAGGCACCGGCAAACCCGCCGTCACACCAGACTTATCGAGCAAGACTCGGTAGCCACGCTCGTAGAGTGCATTCAGCTGCGCCGCCTGGATCATGTTTTGAATTCGGCGCGTGCCCGCCAGGGTAAAATCCGCCTTGATACCACCAGAAAAAATCACCAGCCGGGTTGGCCATTCCTGCCCATCTTCAAGACGCAAGACCGTGATCACCCGGCCAATCTCGTGCAGCCATTGTGTGTCATCAATGAGCGCGTCCACGTCAAGGGTGATGAGTTCTAGATCCAGATCGGACCAAGAATCCACGCTGCAGTCTTGGCGAGCCAGAGAACCGGTTTGGATCAAGGCTTCGACCTGATTACACCGGCTAGCCCAAGCGACGATTGCGGCCAGATAACCGTCTCGTTTCACAGATTGGCCTTTCACATTTGACCTCCTTTATCAGCGCTAAACACGACCGCTCATTCAATATACCTGCAAGCAGATCCATTACCACTAGCGCACATCACCCTGATAGATCGCAGGAATGGTCCAACAGAACTTCACTGATCATGCGGGCAGCCGTTCTAGCAAAAACTGGGTTGGACTTGTGGTAATAAGGTAGGGCGATCAAACCAACGGATAGCGCCCAGCCACGCCCCCGCTCCCAGGTGGCATCGTCAACCGCCAATTGGCAACGAAACTGCACCCGGCTTCGGCGAGAAAACAGACTCCACGCCGTTAGCAGATCGCAGGCGGGGTCACCCACTGCAAGCCCGCCAAAGTCAATCACTGCGGTAAAGCGACCGTGTTCATCAAGTAACAGATTTCCTGGCAGCAAATCACCATGAATCCACACGGGCAAACCTTGATACGCAGGCGCACCCAGCGCTTGCTCCCAGGCGGCCGTGACTGCAACGGTATCAACCGTGTCACGCAAAGCGCCGATGGCGGTCCGCGTTTCCGCATCACGGTTAACCAGGGGTTCACCGCGAAAAAAATTATGCGCCCCAGGTGCAGGGCCGTTGACAGGGTCAATACTGTGAAGCTCACGAATAAATTGTGCGAGCTGTTCTACTGCCCGGGGGTCATTGACGAACGATTCCTGATTCGAGACATGGCCTTCGAACCAAGGATAAATCGACCACTCGACCGGATAGTCAGAACAAGCGGCCCCCTTGGCGATGGGGGTTGGAATGTCGAGAGAGAGGTGCGGCGCCAGTCTTGGCAACCAGCGATGCTCTTTGTCTACTCGGCTTGCTGCTTCCGGTGTGCGCGGTAGCCGGATGAGCATGTTGTCTCCGAGCCGATAGATAACATTGTCAGTTCCTGCTGATACCAGCCGACGCAGGGACAAACTGGCCCACAGCGGAAACTGTGCCGCGAGTAATTTGGCGACCAGATGTCCATCTATTTGAAATTCATCGGTGTGCAAGGTTTCGGTTGGCATGTAATAGATTCTTCTTGAAATTGATTGACCGTCATGGCCGTACTTTGGCCCGGTGTCACGCCGGCTCGGCAGGCAGATCCAGAGGCATGATGAGTGGGTCATGCTGACTGGTAAAACCCGCACGCTGATAGAACGGCACGCTGCGATCACTGGGCCAGACAATCAGCAACTCCATCAACTGCTGGCTAGCCCAGCGTCTGGCGTGATTGAGTAAAGCGCTACCGACGCCCTGATTGCGGTATTCCGCTAGCGTATAGACATTGGTCAGATAGCCCCAGCCACCATGAAGATCATCCGGGGCGGGCATTTTGGGGACCATGACGATGGACAGGACCGAGATGAGTTGTCCTTGTCGCTCAGCAACCCAATGCACGACGCTGGCGGTCGAATCAAGTTCAATCAGACGCTGGTGGCAGGCGGGTAAAAATACTGCTTTGTGATGGTCGCCAAGGTTGGTTACATCATCAGTAGTCAGCCGGTAGCGCAGATCGGCCAGAGAGGAGAAGTCTGCCGAACTGGCCAGCCGGAACACAACGGGGGGCGAAGCAGAGAACATTACATCTCTCAGAACGTAACCAGGCCGGGTTCGACTAGATCCGGTTAGATTCGTTCCGGCTCACACAAAAACGCCCACGCAAGCGTGGGCGCAGTCACAACACAACCCCGTCCAACCCAATTAGGCTTGGCCGGTCAAGACAACGGCACCGTAACCGTCCAGCACTTTACTGCCATTAGAAGACACTACGTATGAAGCCGCAGCTTGTGCCGCAGCAGCCGAAACCATCAAAACCACCACAACCATCATCTTTTTCATGTTTCATCCTTAATTTAAAGTTACTCACCCTTAAATCAGAAAACAGTAATATTTTATATTACATGAAAAAAGTCAACAGCCTAGCCATACTTTTCTATTCAGCAGGGGGGATATATATCGGGTGCAGCGATGGTTAACTTGGCCGCTCGCTAAAGGCATGGCACATAGCAACCTCGCGCACGAGTACCCACAAAAACCTGGTATCGCCCTCAGACAGAGCCTGCTGTGCTGTTTGTTTAGCTAAAGATAATTCCGCAATGGAACATCCAGCACGAATCGGCGGTGGATTTAAAGCAGAGGCCATGCTGGTGCTAGATAGTGCGCATAATAATAACAGGCAGACGGGTGGTTTCATTCGACACTCCAGTTGCTTACATCACTTCCAGTCTGAGGCTGAACCACCTCGCGATGCCTTTGTTATTAAAGTAGCATTAAAGTTCTTCCATCAAGCCCGTAAATCAGCCAGTAGCGTTATGCGGCAGTACTGACAGGCTAGGATAAACCCTCGTTAAGCTGAGCTAACTGTTCAGGGTAATCAATATCAAATACCACCCCTGGATCATCACAAGCGAGCGGTATCCACGCATCCGGCACGGCAAGCAAATGTCGCGCCCCCAGGTCGCCGTCTAGTTGCTGCAACGCTGCTCCCCAACTGGCACCAAACCCCACAGGATGTCCGCGCTGACCACGATAAACCGGGGCGCAGATCAGCGATGAAGCCCCCTGCTCCAGAGTCTCAGATAGCGCCAAATAGGTTTCTGGACGTACCAGCGGCATATCCGCCAGCGCCACCAACCACCCCGATGCAGCGGCGCTGGCACGCACCCCATCAGACAGACTGCCCCCCATCCCGAGGCAAGCACGATCCGATTGAATCGCGCGCACGCCGTGTTCAACCAACAGTGAACGCAATTCATGCTGTTCAGAGCGCAATACCACTAATACATCAGGGAACAACGGCAGGATATTCTTGAGCGTAGCCAACACCAGAGGGGAGCCATCAGCCAATCGTTGGCAGGTTTTATCCGCACCGAAACGACGAGCAAAACCCGCGGCCAGCAATAAGACCTGGGGCGGGCTAGAGCTGGATGACATCGCGCGGACTCACAGGCAAACCATTACGTAGTTGAGTCAACTCAGCCATGATCGCCAATGCGATTTCTTCCGGTGTACGCGCGCCCAATGGCAAGCCAACCGGGCAATGCAGCCGCGCAACTTGCTGCGCGCTTAGGTCAAACAATTGCAAACGCTCGCGCTTTTTTGCCCCATTTACACGCGACCCAAGTGCGCCGACATAGCAGGCATCACTTTTTAAGGCCTCAAGCAATGCCATATCATCCAGTTTCGGATCATGGGTTAGCGCCAAAATAGCGGTACGCGCATCCACCTTCAGCGCCAACACCGCATCGTCAGGCATCTCGCGCGTTAATGTCACGCCAGGCAAGCGCCACTCGTTCATAAATTCTTCGCGCGGATCGCATACCGTAATCTGATAATCGAACATCTGCGCAATACTCGCCAGCATCAAAGACAACGGCCCGGCACCGATCAACAGTAAACGAAACACCGGACCGTGCAGCGTGCGCAAGCACTGGCCATCAAATTCACTATGATGTTGCGCTTGTGCCGGAATCAACCGAACCGTGCCATCCTCTAACGACACTTCGCGCAGAATGCTTGAGCGCGCTTGTAGCGCTGCAAACAAGGTGTTAAGCGAATCCAGATCAGGATGCCGTTCCAGCAGCAAGTCCAATTGTCCTCCGCACGGTAGGCCGAAGCGAACCGCCTCTTCGCGTGTGACGCCATAATGCATTACGCTAATCGGGGACTGGCTGAGCTGCCGGTTCTTAACCTGTTCAATCAGATCTGCTTCAATACATCCGCCCGATACCGACCCGACTACTTGTCCATCATCACGAATGCACATCCATGCACCGATCCCACGCGGAGCCGAACCCCAGGTTTTTAGCACGGAGGCCAGGGTAATCCCATGCCCGCCACCGGCCCACTCCAGCGCCCGACCCAACACCAGCAGATCTTCAGTTTGCATGGCTGCTTCGCAGTTTACTGACATCATCAGCCGTCACACTCGGTGCCTGCCCCCCCCATTGGGCACGCAAGGTATTCGCCAGATCGGCAACTTCTTGGTCGCTCACCTGCTTGGGCATGCCGGGCATGGCTTGCATGCTTTCAATCGTACCAAATTGCTGTGCAGCAACCCCCGACAGTAAAGTCACCAGCAAATTGTGCGCGGAGGCCAGCCGCAAGCTAGAGTTCCCCACCATGGCGGGAGCTACATGTGGTTTGCCTTCTCCAGCAAAGCCATGACAATTAGCGCACAGATTGGCGTAGGTCTTCAGGCCATTGTGCTTCACCGAATCGCTCAAGGCCGCTGCCTTGACCGGCGCGGGGGCTGCCAAGCCATTGGGCCCGGAAATATAGCGCACCAGACTATTGATATCGGATGGCGTTAGATAACGGGTACTGTTGTGCACTGCAGGGAACATATCGGCATAGGCACTGCCTTGTGGCGCTAATCCGCTAGACAACAACGCAGCCAGGTCCTTCTGGGTCCAACCACGCTGAGACAAGGCGGCCGGGGTAATGTCTGGCGCTTCATAGCGGCCAATCATCGCCCCTTTGAAAAAGGCATCCTGTTTAAGCGCTCCCAGCACATTGCGTGGAGTATGGCACTCGGCGCAATGCGCCAGGCCATTGGCCAGATAAGCCCCACGCCGCGTTTCAGCGCTATTGGCCGGAGGAAAATCGGGCGCATGTAAATACAGCAACTGCCACCCAAGCATCGACCAGCGCAGATTAAAGGGGAAACCAAACCCAAGCGGTTTATTTGCATGTTTAATGGCGGGTTGCGCCATCAGATAGTCATAAATCGCATCACTATCTTCACGACTAATCAGTTGGTACGAGATATAAGGCATTGCCGGATAGAGCGGACTGCCGTTGGGCCGTTTGCCACTATGCAACACGCGGTACAGATCGTCCCGCGTATACCGTCCGATCCCGGTTTCTTTGTCAGGGGTAATATTAGAGCCATAGATAAAGCCATACGGGGTCTCAATGGCATAACCGCCCGAGAACGCGCCTTTGCCCGCTTCGCTATGACAACTAATGCAGTCGGCGGCAGTGGCCAGATATCGACCGCGTGCAATGGATGCGGCACTCGCCACCGGTTTAGCTGCATCACTGCCTTTAGAGCCTGAATCGCACCCAGCCAGTAAGACTGACATTCCCAGCAGGCTGGCCGCGCATAGGCGCACGCTATGCTTCACTTTAGTTTGGTTGTCGCTCACGCCATTACTCCTTAACCAGACCAGGGGTCGCCAAAATCACCTGCTTAATGGCTTCAAAGTAACGCACATACCCAGTGCACCGGCACAGATGGCTATCCAGCGCGTCGGTAATGGTTTGTTCAACCTGATTTTTGGCTATCGGCTGTAACTTAAGGCGTTCAAGTAAGACGGTGGCTTCATTCACAAAGCCAGGGGTGCAATAACTGCACTGAAACGCATAGTTCTTTAAAAAAGCATCCTGCAAAGCAGTCAACCGTGCGGCCTCAGTCTGAGCCTCAACCAAGGCATGCCCTTCTACCGTGCGCACTTTTTTCCCATTAAAAAAATGCGCCCCAGTGATACAACTGCGCACCGTTTCGCTGCTGCCATCAGGGTTATCGACAATCACCACACAGGCGTGACAGATGCCCTGCCCGCATGACATGCGGGTCCCTGTCATATTCAAATACTCGCGCAAAAAATCAACCATGCTGACATCTTCTGGCACCGCATCGACCGCCACCGGCTTGCCATTGAGCTGCAGTTGAATCCGTGAATGAAGCAGGCTCATAGCAGTTTCTCCCTGATTTTTTCAGCCGTGACTGGCAACTGATAAAAACGCTGCCCGGTAGCATGATGGATCGCATTGACTATCGCAGGAACAATCGGAATCATCACCACCTCAGCAATTCCCTTACTGGGGTCAGTCTCGGATAACGGCGGTAATAATTCGCCACTCTGATGCCACACCGCCACCTCGCTGGCACGAGGCAAATGGTAACGATTAAAATTCCAGGTTCCATTCCCGGGGCCATCTTCATACAACGGCAGGTACTCATATAAGGCATGGCCGATCCCCATCGCCACCCCACCCTGCAGTTGTCCTGACACCAACTCAGGAACAATCGGGCTACCGCAGTCGACCAGATGGTGATGGCTGATCAGTTCAACCTTACCGGTACCGATCTCCACCGAGAGCTCAACCAAAGAACTTAAGCCACTGTAATAGGTGACCCCGGCAAAATTACGCCGAACGTTGGGATAAAATGCCTGTTGGCGTGCGACCATGGAAAATTCGCCTTCCCCACGACGCAAGGAGATGCCATCCAGCGGCAGCCGTTCTAGTGCGCCATCAATCACAAAGGTGGCTTCGGCCCACTGCCAACGGTTAAAACCATGGGTCATCGCCCCGGTTATCAATCCTTTTTGATGTGCAATCGCAGCCAGACGCTCTAATGGCAACGGTTCCATTCCGTTGGCGGTCAGTCCCTCTGGCGTCCAACGGGCATCTTCGCGCCGCAGCACATACGATGATGCGGGCCCGCCTTCAATGCCTTGCTGCCAAACAGAAAGTGCCGCCGGCCATAGGCCATGATTAAAAATCAATCGGCAAGCTTCCAGCGTGGTATGAGAAAAATAATAAGCAGAATTACTGGCGCTGGCCCCAGAGGCCATCTCCGGGGTCCAGGCTGGATCGCGGCTGAGACGCTGTTGATCAGCCTGCGACATCGCATGCGGATTACCCGAGGTGTGAAGCGGCAAATCCGCCCAGGAAAGCAGCGAGGTATGCACCACTTCTGCAGGGTACCCAAGCCATTTAGCGCAGTTAACCGCCTGCGAGGTCGACATGCCGGTACCGATCTCGGTCCCGGTGTGATACAGGGTCACCTTGCCTTTAGCGTCAATTTCCACTTTGGCAAATGAAGCCTCAGCCCCTGTACCAAAGTCTTTCTGCACACAAGCAAACCCCACCCCATATTGTTGCCCTGGATGGCTAGCCTCGTACTTTTGTTTATTGGCCTGACGCTGTTGCCACAAGGGGTGGTTTTTAGCTTTTTGCAACATCTCAACAATCCGCTCTGCCCCTCCCGGCGCAATCCCCTGAGTATTTAAATCGCCGCTGTGCAACGCGTTTTTAAGTCGCAGATCAATCGCGTCCATTCCCAGAGCCTGGGCCAGTTCATCCACCAGCATTTCGGTGGCGCTCATGCTTTGCAAAGTGCCATAACCGCGCATCGAACCCGCCTCAACCGCGCGCGAGAAGTTGCACACCACATCAATATCATTACGCGGAAAGAAATAGATCGACTGCGCCGATGTGGCGGCACAACCAGCCACGCTGGCACTATAGTTGGCACGCCCACCGCCATTACCTACGAGCGAACTTTGCAGAATCTGGAACATCCCGGTATTGCGATCAACCGCAATCGTGCGCTCCATATCAAAAGCATGACGCTTCATGGTTGACTGAAACTGCTCATAGCGGTCATTAGCCAGCCGCACGGGTTTTGATGCGCCGTACAGCGCTGCAACCATGCCATAGAGTGGGAAAATACTGTGATCTTTAGAGCCGTAACCAACTGTATGACAAGGGTGGATAAACAGCTTCTTGACCTCGAAATGGCTAGCTGACAGCATTTGACTCACGCTTTCAGCCACTTCGGCTGGAGACTGTGATGAAATCACCAAGTGTAAGGTTTGCGAAACCGTGTCATACCAACCATTGGTATTGTCCGGTTCCATTGCAGACTGATCGACCGACTGCGACGAATAGTTTCGCTTCAACACCAGCCAGTTACTTGGCGGTGCATCCAGTTCAGCGCGCATGCTAGTCGCATAAGCCATACCCTGTTCATCGAGCTTGCCATTTGATTTAGGTAGCGGCCAAACGGTCTTATGTTTGAAGTAAGAGCCAAAGATTTCAGTATTCTGGATCGATGAATACACATCAGCCGAGCGCCGTGTCTCACCCGCTACCCGCACATAACGGTAGCTCGCATACGGGTCATATTCCCGATAAGCCGCCTTGTCTCCCAAGAGCAAGACCTGATCATTAAATTTCAGTTTGGTCTTGGCGGTATTAAATCGCGCGAAATCATCATAGATCAGCATCGCAACCGGATGCCCCAGGTACATGGCTGGTTTTCCAACGGCCAAAAATGGCTCGCTGCCATAAAATTCGGGCAGTACCAAGCCATCTCGCTCCAGGTCAGTCGCGGTCACGACTCGATCAGGTTGAAGCTCCGCGCCGAGCACACTTAAATCAATTCCTTTAAAAATGCGGTCAGCACAAGGAATGCGTAAAATCAGTGCATGTGATTGATGCGCAGGCCAGTGCGGCATGTCGCGCGCACGAATGTCTTGGGCAAAAATTTTTTGCCCAGTCACCTTGGCCACACCATCAATCCGAAAAGCTGTTTTATGGTTGCGGGGATCCCAGCGAATCGGCGTCAACAGCTTTTCTTCAAAAAGCTCGGCAAATGCATCTGGCCCCCAGGGCGCAATATAGACACTTATGCCGGCCACTATCCCAGCTTTAAAAAAACTACGTCGCGACAGTGTCAATTTGTCACTCATCAGAGACTCCTGATTATTATTAAATGGCTTCTATTGGCCCTAGTTTTGAACCAAAAAAAAGCGCCCTTTATGCACAGAAACGGCAAGACTCTGCGAACCAACAAAGCGATTCCGACCCAATACACGGCGTAGAAAGTAAAGCAAATGCAATAACTATGTTTAGTTATAATTAACTAAACAAAAATATCAATTAACATATTTAGCATTATAAAATTTAGACTATCCGTGTTTGATCCCAGATCAGAATAATCTGAAAACACGGCTTTCTTAAGCCAGCAGGCACACGCATGGATTAAGTCTGAAGATGCAATCTGAGGGAGGAAGTACTGCAGGCGGGGCTTTTGGGCGAACTATTAAGGGGTGGGGACAGCTGGGGCAACCAACCGGCCCCAGCCGTTTGATCTGGGCTTTACACCGAGGGCCAGGCAATTGAACGGCAATCAGGCAGTCCGTCACTGCCATATGAAGGGGGCGCTTCGCCCGCGAGCAAGGGGCGCAGGTAATCGAGAAAAGCGGGCGTCACGTCAAGATGCTCCGCATCAATAAATTCAGGAGGCAGTCGGCGCTCTTGATCACCGATGTCAACCAGGCTCACCGGCTCAATCTGCCAACTTGGCATCGTACCGGGGTGACGCACGATGCCGGTCATCATACCTTGCACGCCATTCAAGGCCCATTCCACGGCAACGCGCCCTGCCTGATAGGCCATACGCAAATCCACTTCGGAAACCCGGTGTCTGGCCGCGCGCTGTAGACAGTCCACTTGCGCCACATGGGCGGTCATCCCAAGCTCACTGCGGACTAAAGCAGCCACCCAGGCGCCCGCGCCGCCCAATTGTTCATGACCGTAAACTTGATCATGGCGCGACTCGGCCACCGGTTTACCATCACTTCCCGTGATTCCTTCCGCCACAGTCACCGCACAGTGGCCATGCGTCTCTAAGCACTGCCCCACCTTTTGCAGGAACGCCAGTGGATCAAACGCGGCCTCAGGCAGCAAGATCAGATGAGGTGCATCGCCTGGATTCTGCCTGGCTGCTGCCGTCGCTGCCGCCAACCAGCCGGTATGTCGCCCCATGGTCTCCATGATAAATACCCGCTGCAGATCGGTGCTATTCATATCTAGCGCAACTTCGCGCATCAAAGTCGCCAGAAATTTGGCCGAAGAGGGAAAACCCGGACAGAAATCAGTGCCTAACAGGTCGTTGTCGATGGTCTTTGGAATGCCAATCACATTCAGCGGGTAGCCAGTATAGCGCTCAAATTCGGTCAGGCGAGCAGCACAGCCTAGACTGCCGTTGCCACCATTAATCAACAGATGATGAATACCATGACGCTCAAGGACCTGCTTGACCGCCTGCCACTCTTGCGGGGCTTCTTGATAGGGCGCAATCATGTGACGACTGACGCCAAAGCTAGCTCCAGGCAAGGTAAACAGCCGGGAAACTTCCGCCTCGTCAACTTTAGACGTGTCCACCAAGCGGCCTTGAATCAGGCCAGCCAGGCCATCCCGAGCGGCCAACAGCGGTTGTCCCTTACGGCGAGCAGCCTCAATTGCGCCTAGAGCAGAAGCATTTAGCACCGAAGTGGGGCCGCCAGATTGCAGATACAGCAGAGGGGATTGCGTCATGTTTTTGCTTTCAAAAAGACTAGGGCACATTGATCAATACGGCCAGAAAAACAGCAGCCCATCCACTAAACGGCCATGGTTAGCTATCTAAGTCATATTTCATCATAGTCATGCATAACAATCCACTTATACACTAGAAGAAGTTGGCCCGATGGACTCTATTGCTTGGACTGGGGTGACGCAAGAATCACCTGAATCAGAGGAGGAGGCGGATCAGATAATGGAGGATGGCTCAGGGGAGGCATGGCCTCCCCGATTTGAGTCCTAGATCAGGCTGTGACAGTTTCAGGTAACAGATGATGTTGACTTTCCAGCTTGCGCACCAGCGGCAATATCTTTTCGCCGAAATACGCCACTTCCTCCTGAAAGTGCAAGAATCCACCTAACACCAGATCCACACCAACGGCCTTGAGGGCGACAATCCGCTCGGCGATCTGCTGTGGGGTTCCAATCAGATTGGTTTTGAACCCATCGTTGTACTGTACCAAGTCCTCAAAGGTGGATTTGGCCCAATTACCCTCGCCTTCCGGACTGGCTTGACCGGCTTGTCGTGCGGCATCACCAAAGGCATGGACGGCATCGGGGTCTGCCTTTTCGATAATCTCGGCCAGCACTGACCGGGCTTCAGCTTCGGTGTCGCGCGCAATGATAAAGGCGTTGACGCCAATCTTGACCGTATGATTATTTGCAGCGGCCTTAGCGCGAATGTCATCGACCTGGGCCTTGATGCCTTCTACGGTATTACCATTGGTGAAGTACCAGTCCGAAACACGAGATGCCATATCGCGTGCAGCGCGCGAGCTACCACCCTGAAAAATTTCAGGATGAGGCTGTTGCAGCGGCTTGGGTTTCAGGTTGTAGTCGTGAAAACGGTAAAAGTCCCCCTGAAAGCTGAAGTTATCTTGTGTCCAGATTCCTTTGATCACGTTGATAAATTCTTCAGAACGACGATAGCGCTCATCATGCTCAAGCCATGGTTCGCCGATAGCGGTAAATTCACCGCGAAACCACCCAGACACCACATTTACCGCGATTCGTCCCTCGGTTAATTGGTCAATGGTGGCAATTTGCTTGGCGAGTACGGCAGGATGCCATGGACCGGGTAAAATCGCCGCAATCACACGCAACTTGTGGGTCGATGCGAGTAATGCATGGCTAAAAGCTACTGACTCATGTTGGTATTCCGCTCCATAACCAGCGGTAAAGCGGATTTGCGACAAGGCATATTCAAAGCCTGCCTGCTCGGCAATCTGCGCCAGCTTACGGTTGTAGTCGATATCCCAACTGGTGCGTTGCTCAATTTTACTCACCACCAGTCCACCACTGACATTGGGGACCCAATACGCAAATTTAATCGGCTGCTGACTCATAACGCTTTCCTCTTATCGATAAGGGGGAGACTCAAACTGCTTTCGTCAGACCAGCGCTTCGCTGACAGAGATACCACGATGGCTGAGTAGCGGTAAGGCCCGCTCAATGGCCAGATCAATTCGTGCTTGCAAGGCCGGATTGCTAACCTGATAAGACTGAAAGTCGGTCTCGGTGGCGTAAATGCCAATCGGTAAGGTCAAGGCCTGAAAAAAGCTAAACAAGGGGCGCAACTGATGCTCAATCACCAGGGCATGACGCTCACTACCGCCGGTAGCAGCCAACAGCACCGGTACATCAAATAGTGATTCGTGATGGACAAAATCAAAAAAATGCTTAAATAACCCAGAGTAAGTGGCGCGATACACGGGGCTAGCAACCACCAGTAAATCAGCGGATTCAACGGCGCTAATTTCAGCTTTAATTTCTGCAGGCAAGGCATTCGAATTGGTGACACCACCATATAGATGGGCAATTTCACCCAATTCTATCAAGCGCACATTAATCGGTAGGCGCTGTGCCAAGCCAGCCAGAATTCCCTCTACCAGGGCTAGCGTACGGGATGGACGCTGCAACCCACCGGATACCGCAACAACATTTAACTTTCTGCTCATAACCACTCCTGATAACGGATTAGACACACCGTTATTTAGCAGCAATCATGCCAGATCATTTTATTGTTTAAATTCAATTAGTTATTAATCGCATCGATTAAAATAGAATTGCTGCCAGGCCATCACATTGCTGAACCGATGCTGATTCTGCAGCAGGTATAAATTGTTATTTTTATAGAATAGAAAAATATTAAACCTGCATTGGCGCTACTAAGGTGCTAATCATGCAGGTTTAATCTCTCTTGATATTAAATAACGCAATCCTCCTCCGCCAAACACCCCATAAAATGATAGCTGTTCAGACAGGCATGATTATTGCAACGAGCCAATAAACCGCTGGCATTACAGCAAAATCGACCTGGAGAAAAGGAATTGAAATTATGAGTCAAGCAACCACGCCAAACGATTTGTCTACTGGAACGGATTATGAAGAACTTGCTAATCGTTTTCGCCCAATATTTGAGGAAATAGCACAGGGTGCCCTGGCGCGAGAGAAAAACCGCACCCTGCCCTACGAACCGATCAACTGGCTCAAACAAGCGGGATTTGGTGCCGTACGGATTCCCAAACAATATGGCGGCAGTGGCGCTTCCATCCCGCAATTATTTCAACTGCTAATCGAACTGGCTACCGCTGACGCCAATATTCCACAAGCGTTACGCGGTCACTTTGCCTTTGTTGAAGACCGACTGAACGCGGCGCCAGGGCCTTTGCGCGACGTTTGGCTTCAACGCTTTGTTAATGGCGAGATTGTCGGCAATGCCTGGACTGAAATCGGTGACGTAACTGTAGGAAATGTCATTACCAAGGTGACCCGACAAGGCGACAAATGGCGGCTGAATGGCCGCAAGTACTACAGCACTGGCAGTATTTTTGCAGATTGGATCGATGTTTATGCCCAACGAGCGGATAACGGTGCCGATGTCATTGCGGCGGTCCGAACCAACCAGCCTGGGATTCATCAGAGTGACGACTGGGATGGTTTTGGGCAACGTACCACCGGAAGTGGCACCTCCGCATTTGCCAATGTGGTGGTCGAACCAGAAAATATCATTGATTTTGCAGAGCGTTTCAAATACCAAACCGCCTTTTACCAACTGGTATTGCTGGCGGTACAGGCAGGCATCGGCAAAGCGGTTGAACGCGATGTAGCAGAGTACGTACGCAAGCGCAAACGCGTATTCAGCCATGGCAATGCAGCCAGCGTTAGCCAGGATGCGCAGATTCAACAGGTTGTAGGACAGATTTCGGCCTTGGTCTATGCGGCAGAAGCCACGGCACTCAGGGCAGCGCAACCCGCGCAGCGCGCATATGAAGCCCATTTCAGCCAAGACCCTGAGCGTGAGCATCAAGCCAATATTGAAGCGGAGCTCGCGTCAGGCAAAGCGCAGGTGATTGTGTCAGAACTGATCCTGCGTGCCACAACCGACCTGTTTAATGCCTTGGGCGCGTCAGCTGCCAAGGCCGACAATTTGCTGGATCGTCATTGGCGTAATGCGCGCACCGTCGCCTCACACAACCCACTGATCTACAAAGCCCGCATTGCCGGTGATTGGCTGATCAATGGAACCGAACCTCCCTATATATGGCAGATTGGTGCGGGTAAGGCCAATGAGAACAGAACAGAATAGAAGAGAACAGAAGGCGGCTGAGGCCGCCTTCTGTATTAGTATGCAACCGAGGTTTGTAACGCTTCGGTGCGAGGATGGCTCAACTTTGCCATTTCATTGACTTCACGATAGGCAATCAGGTCGGCAATACTAATAATCGGCAAGGCATGTTGCCGGGCAAACTTCAGTAAATCAGGTCGCCGCGCCATGGATCCGTCTTCATTAACGATTTCGCACAACACCCCAGCCGGAGCCAAGCCAGCCAAGCGGGCTAAATCATGAGCGGCTTCGGTGTGACCTGGGCGCGACAACACCCCTCCGTGGCTATAGCGCAAGGGAAACACATGCCCAGGACGCGTAAAGGCTTCTGCCGGAATATCAGAGTCAGCTAGCGCGCGCATGGTAGCCGCTCGGTCTGAGGCGGAAATTCCGGTGCTGGTGCCATGCCGATAATCTACCGTGACGGTAAATGCAGTACGATGCGACTCGCTATTCTGGTTCACCATTAAAGGCAGCTTGAGCTGATCCAGTCGTTCTGCACTGAGCGAGACACACACTACCCCACTGGTGTGTCGCACGAGAAACGCCATCTGCTCAGTAGTGATTTTTTCTGCCGCAATAATCAGATCGCCTTCGTTTTCGCGCTCGGCGTCATCCACCACAATCACAAACTGCCCTTGCGCAATGGCGCTAATCGCCAACTCGACCTGATCAAATTCTTGATCTGCCTGATGTGTCAATCTCATTTTAGGATTCTCTTTTTTCAAGAATAAAAGGACGGCGTAGGAAACTGACCATTCAAAGCCCAGTCACCAAGCTCTTGCAATTTGTAATCCAACGGATCATGCAGACTATGTACGCGCAAGTTACGCCAGAAACGATCCAAGCGCCGTGCAGCGGTCGTCGCACGTGCGCCGGTCACATCAAAGATACGGCTAGTCAGATCCAGGCCGGTACGCGAGGCGGCTACTTTGGCTGCGGCAATACTCACCGCCAACTGGCCGCGTGCAGACTCACTCAGTTGTGCTTGCTTATGCCAGGCCTCATCTAGTTGTTCGCCCGCACGATCCGTCAACAAGCGTGCCCCCTCCAATGCAGCGAAGAACTCACCATAGTGCAGCAGGGTAAACGGATCTTTATTCGCTGACGTGGCCAGTGATGCCGGCCACAAGCGACGCTGCTCCAAGGAGTACTGCCGCGCCTCATGTAGCGCACCTTCGGCAATACCCAAATAAATATTGGTTAGAATTAATTGAGCAATCAGCGGCCGCAGGCATGAGCGAGGGGTACTCAAAGGCCCCGGATTCAGTAGGACTTCACCCGCCTCAACCCGTACATGATCAAATTGAGCACTGCCACTGTCGGTTTGGCGCTGGCCCATATTGTCCCAATCCTGCCGCAGATGAATTCCCTGGCGTGTAGTGGGAATCGCGGCAATCAGCAAACCTTGCTTATCACCGGACTGTGCTGAAGCAATCAGCATGTCAGAGTCGGTAGCCCCTGAGCAGAAGCTTTTCTCTCCATGAAATTCATACCAGTGTCCATGGGCAGTACTGAGTGTACGGGGATCAAGTGGATTGAGTGCATTCCCCCAAAACCAACGCTTTGCCACTGTTTGCTCGAACCATGGTTGCCATTGTTCTGGTTGGCCAAACAGTTGAACCGTGGCCAACAGCAGGTGCTGGAAAGCAAACACATGCGCAACCGAACTATCCACTCTGGCCAGTTCGCGCACGATGGCCAGGGTTTCGCTCCAACTGGCACCCAATCCCCCTTGAGCCTTAGGAATAATGAGCGTGAGCAGTCCACTGGCGCGCAAGGCATCACGCTCAGCCTTGGGCGTGCCTCCTAGTTGGTCGCGCGCGACAGCCGTCTTGGCAAACTCGGCAGCCAGTGCGCGCGCAATCGTCAAGGGAGGGGTTTGGTCGAGATTAATTTGTTTCATCAGAAAGCTCCTGGCGCGCGTCGACTGCAGTCGGCGGCAAGATATCGTTGGCAATGACTTCGCCAAATGGACCCGTCAGATTGACCCTCGCCACGTCTGGCCGGGAAGGTTTGAACTGTGGCAGCAGGGGAAATAGCAGTTCGGCCACGCGATAGGCCTCTTCCAGATGGGGATAACCTGAAAAAATAAAGTATTCGATCCCAAGATCGGCATATTCGCGCATCCGTGCCGCAACCTGCTCCGGGTTGCCGACCAGCGCAGTACCTGCACCGCCGCGTACTAGCCCAACCCCGGCCCACAGATTAGGAGAAACTTGCAGCTGATCGCGGCGCCCACCATGCAGCGCGGCCATGCGTTGCTGTCCCACAGAGTCAAATCGGGAGAAAGCACGTTGTGCTGCCGCAATGGTGTCATCACTCACATGCGAAATCAGCTTATCGGCTGCCTCCCAGGCCTGTTGGCTGGTTTCGCGCACAATCACATGCAGACGGATACCAAACTTGACCGTGCGGCCAAGCGCGGAGGCTTTTCGGCGCACTAGAGCTATTTTTTCTGCCACCGCAGCGGGGGGTTCCCCCCAAGTCAGATAGACATCAATCTGCTCGGCAGCCAAGTCGATCGCCTCATCCGACGATCCACCAAAAAAAAGCGGCGGGTGGGGTCGTTGTACCATCGGATACAAGGCCTTGGCATTTTCCACTTTTAGATGTTTACCAGAGAAGTTAACGGTTTCGCCTGCGGCCACGCCACGCCAGATTTTAAGAAACTCATCGCAAGCCTCATAGCGTTCTTTATGGCTCAGATAAATGCCGTCTCCATGCTGTTCGTCAGGGTCCCCACCCGTCACCACATTAATCAGCAGACGCCCTTGAGAAATACGATCCAGTGTGGCGGTCATGCGGGCAGAGACGGTTGGAGAAATAATGCCAGGGCGAATTGCCACCAAAAACTTGAGGCGCTCAGTCAGGGGGACCAACGACGAAGCAACGATCCAGGCATCTTCGCAAGAGCGACCGGTTGGGATCAGGACGCCTTCATATCCCAGTTGATCGGCAGCCTGGGCAATTTGCTTGAGATACCCATGATCAACCGTACGCGCCCCAAGATTGGTTCCCAGATAACGGCTGTCACCATGGGTAGGTAAAAACCAGAATACATGCATAAAAAACCTTTGCAGCAGATGTGTAGCGCTACATCAGCATTTAACGTGCCAGGCTAAAACCATTGGTATTTGCCGTTTTTTGCCGATTTCTGCTGCACAAGAAGCAGGCCTGAATCAGCCATGCTGTATCAGCAGCACGCAGTTGCTCACCACCTGCAGCCAGATTGCTGCGCCAGCAGCACGCATAGACCCATTCGCTCTATAAAATCATTTCTTAATTCAAAAAATGAATAATTTTGTCAGAATTTATGATTTTACTAATTGGTATAAACACGGCTAAATCACTCCATGCTTCCACAGCAACAATAGGGGTTATCCATTGAACATAGCGCAGCAACCGGTGTTTACCCTCCTCCCCAATGACCGTCCTGACGCCTCTGCGCTGATAGTCGCCCAGCAACTGGCACAACAGTTTGCGGCGACAGCAGCAGAACGTGACTACCAGGGAGGAACCCCCAAGACTGAGCGCGATGCCATCCGTGCCAGTGGCTTGCTAGGCATGTCGATCGCCAAGCAATACGGTGGGCAGGGTGCCAACTGGCAAGATACGCTGCTGGTGGTGCGCGAATTTGCCAAGGTGGACAGTTCGGTCGCCCATGTTTTCGCTTTTCATCACTTAATGTTGGCGACGGTAGAACTGTTTGGCCTGCCAGAACAATGGCAACCATGGCATGAAAACACCACCCGCTTGAACTGGTTCTGGGGGAATGCACTCAACCCATTGGATGAGCGCACAGTGTGCAAATCCGTCGGTGACTGGCATGAATTTTCCGGGCAGAAAAGCTTTTGCTCTGGCGCACTAGATTCAGAAATGCTGGTGGCTTCGGCACTCAGACAAAGTAATGGGAAACTGGTAGTGGTGGCCATCCCGACAGGACGCAGTGGAATCAGAGTGCAACAGGACTGGAATAATATTGGCCAGCGCCAAACCGACAGTGGCAGTGTGCAGTTTGAAAAAGTGCGGATTGAGAATAACGAGATTCTCGATAACCCAGGGCCACTCACCACGCCACGCTCTTGCCTACGGCCGCTGATTGCGCAGTTGATCCTGACCAATATTTATTTGGGTATTGCCGAAGGCGCTTTCAATGAGGCCAGGCATTACACCCTGCATGAGGCGCATCCTTGGCATGCAGCCAAGGTTAACCACACTTTTGAAGACCCCTACATTCTGAGTCATTATGGCGAATTTTTGATGGGGCTGGAAAGCGTACGAGCACTCTCTGACAAGGCAGGTCTCAAACTGGATCAAGCCTTGGCCCGTGGCGAGGCACTCACCGAAATAGAACGAGGAGAAGTCGCCAAGCAGATTGCGATCGCCAAGGTCATAGCATCCCGCGTAGGGCTGGATTTAACCTGTCGCATGTTTGAAGTCACTGGCGCGCGCGCAACCCATGCGGGGCTGCGCTTAGACCGCCACTGGCGCAACCTGCGCACCCACACGCTGCATGACCCTGTAGATTATAAGTTAAAGGAGTTAGGAGAATGGGCTTTGACACAAACATATCCGACACCGACGTTTTATTCGTGAAGAAGACACCAGGGCAGCCGTCGCGGCATGACGCTACTCTGGGCAAGCCGTTGATTACCCTACCCGACCCACACAAACTCACCACCTCGATCCGGGCTACAGCGCAGGTGTTTGAGGATCCTAAATCCATTGCGCTGTTGGCACGGATTCAGCAAGTGGCCCCCAGTGAAGCCAACGTATTGATTATTGGCGAAACCGGGACCGGCAAGGAACTGATCGCGCGTCATGTGCATACGCTGAGTCAACGTCGCGGCCACCCATTTGTTGCGGTTAATTGCGGCGCATTTTCGGAGTCATTAGTTGAGAGTGAGCTATTTGGCCATGAAAAAGGAGCCTTTACCGGCGCCTTCTCCGCCAAGCCAGGCTGGTTTGAGGCCGCCAATGGCGGTACGGTGTTTCTAGATGAAATAGGTGATTTGCCACTGAATATTCAGGTAAAACTGCTACGGGTATTACAAGAACGTGAAGTGGTTCGCTTGGGCTCACGCAAACCGATTCCGATTGATGTTCGCGTGATTGCCGCGACCAACGTCAAATTGGAAGAAGCTGTTTCTGCAGGGCATTTCCGTGAAGACCTGTTCTACCGTCTGCGCGTGGTTCATCTAGCGCTACCGGCTTTGCGCGACCGCCCGGGCGATATCCTTCCGCTAGCCCACCATTTCGTCAACCAGTATCGCCAGCGCCTGGGTTATGGTGAAGTTTCCTTGCATCCCGATGCGGTACAGAAATTATTACATCATCGCTGGCCCGGCAATATTCGTGAACTGGAAAATGCCATTCACCATGCATTACTGATCAGTAGAAACAATATAGTACAGAGTGAGGATCTGTATTTATCGTCACTCCCAATACATCGTTCCCACCCAATCCCGCCATCGCATTCCACCACCGCCACATTTCAATCAGACGATTTAGATGCAACACAATATTTAAATCAGGCATTACAGGCTTTGTTTGAGGCGAGTGGGGACAATCTGTATGACGAAATTGAAGAAACCGTCATCAGGGCCGCTTATAATTTCTGCCATCGCAATCAAGTTCAATCGGCAAAACTATTAGGTATCAGCCGTAATATTATCCGCGCACGTTTGATTAAAATAGGTGAAATCTCAGCGTTAAAATAGCGGCGACCTTAATTCCGCTCAATGCTTAACTGGTAGCGGAAACGGTCACCACGGTAGTGGATATAATCCAACTCTAATGGTTCGCCTTCTCGGGTAAAAGTCAGGCGTTCCAGCGCAAGCAGTGCTGCACCGGGTTGAATATCTAACTCGGCAGCCAACGTTGTATCGGCCACGGTGGCTTCAATACTAAGATCGGCACGCCCTAAGGCAATGCCATAGTCGTTTTCTAGAATAAGAAAAATATCCCTGGTCACCAGATCTTCTCGCGCCAGGCGCATTCCCAAATCTGGATGAAAGTAAGTGACGTCTACCGAGACCGGAATCCGGTCCAGATAGCGCACCCGACGCATCTCAACCATGGAACTCGCAGGTTGAATGGCAAAACAGCGGGCGACGGCAGGGGTCGCTGCTATGGTCTGAATGCTCAGCACCCGATTACATGCTTCATAGCCTTTACTGTTCATCGCCTCAGCAAACCCTTGCAGGTGAGCGAGCTGTTGCGCCGGTTTTACTTTGGCAACATAGCATCCTTTGCCCGCAATTTTGAACACCATCCCTTCTTGTTCTAACGCTCCTAGGGCATGGCGCACCGTAATACGGCTCACGCCAAAACGATCCATCAGTTGTTTTTCTGACGGCAATTTGTCATGGGTTTGGTAATGCCCATTCAACACCTGTTCACGCAGAATGTCGCGTATTTGGGTGTGCAAAGGCTGAGGGGCAGAAATATCGGACATGGGGTCTGGGCTCGGTTAGCTTGAGAGTCAAGCGGACTCAGTATAGTGCGTCGACCGGCCAACTTGTTATAACAGGTTATGACTTTTAGTGATTAGTTATGCTGTTTTACTTGGTTCCTTGGCGTGAAGCCCGCGCCTAAGATCACATTGTCATGACAAGACGCAGACCAGGGCCAGACGGCACGGGTCTGATATTTTCTGTTTTAGCGAGGGAATGAATGATGAGCCTGGATATCTTTTGGTTCTTACCTACAGCGGGTGACACCCGCTACCTGGGTAAGTCTGACACTGGCCGTGAAGTTAGCAATGCGTATCTGCGTCAGGTCGCGGTAGCGGCGGACAACCTGGGCTATGACGGCATCCTGATTCCCACAGGCAGCGGATGCGTAGACCCATGGATCACTGCGGCAACCTTAGCCCCGGTCACGCACAAACTAAAATTACTGGTTGCCGTGCGCACGGCGCTCACTTTACCCACAGCGGCGGCGCGCATGGCCGCGACACTGGATCAAGCGACCCATGGCCGCTTACTGATCAATGTGGTTGCCGGGGGGGATGCTACAGAGCTGGCCGCCGATGGGATTTTTCTCGATCACGACCAGCGCTATGCCGAAGCTGACGAATTTTTGACAATCTGGCGGGATTTATTACAAGGGAAAACCGTTGACTTTAATGGTCAGTATCATCAAGTCAAACAAGCCAAAAATTTCTTTCCTCCAGTACAGACCCCTTATCCAAAAATTTACTTTGGTGGCTCATCGGATGCTGCGCATAATCTGGCGGCACAGCATGTCGACGCCTATTTGACCTGGGGGGAACCTCCGGCCGCCGTTGCCGAAAAAATTGCCGATGTACGTGCGCGCGCAGCCAAACTGGGACGCACGCTGCGTTTTGGCGTGCGTCTGCATGTGATTGTGCGCGAAACCAATGAGGAAGCCTGGCAAGCGGCGGAGCAATTAATCAGCCATGTGGATGATGAGGTGATTGCCAAGGTTCAGGCTCGCTTTGCCAGCATGGACTCCGTAGGCCAGCGCCGCATGGCGGCATTACATGGTGGTCGGCGTGACCAGTTGGAAGTCAGCCCCAATTTGTGGGCGGGGGTGGGCCTGGTGCGTGGTGGAGCTGGCACAGCGCTGGTCGGGGACGCACAAACGGTTGCGGCTCGTTTACAAGAATATGTCGACTTGGGCGTAGACAGCTTTGTGCTGTCGGGCTATCCGCACTTGGAAGAAGCGTTTCGTTTTGCCGAATTGGTGTTCCCACTATTGCCTGGCAAGGCCAAGCCACGCGTCCAAGGACAGGTATTTACCGGGGGACCATTTGACGCCAGTACGCTTAGCCCAGAGGCCAGTGAGCCACAAACAGAAACGGAACCGGTATGAAAGTCATTGATATGCGCTGCCGCCCAGCGTTTCTGCACGATTTTTTTGGTGCTACCCCAGGCAATGCAGCTTATGCCGCTGCGCGCTGGTTAAACCGCCGCGTTGGATCTCACAATGACGAACATTTCACGCCTTCGCTCACCCAGCAGGGCTTTCTCGATGAGGTCAAGCGCACCGGGTTATCCCGTGCGGTGGTAGTTGGGCGACATACCCCGAGCCAACAGCTACCAAATGATTTAATCCATCAGATTGTGCATGGTCACGATAGTCTGTTGGGCATTGCCGCAGTCGATCCAGCAAGCCAGGGACAGCAGCAGGCAGTGGACGAAGCTGAACGCGCAATCAAGCAACTAGGATTAGCAGGAATTGATCTGGAGCCCGGTTTTGGCGAGCCCGCACACCATGCCGACGACCCGGTGTATTTTCCGATTTATGAAGTTTGCGCACAATTAGCCGTGCCGGTGTTTCTGATGTCAGGCCCGACCACTCCCGACTTGCGCTATAACGATCCCGCACCGCTTGCACGCGTGGCACAGGCTTTCCCGCAATTACCGATTGTCTGCTATCACGGCTTCTACCCGAATGTCAGCCAGATTGTCGGCGTGGCGTTTCGCTATGAAAATGTGTTCGTCGTACCGGACATGTATTTGTTTCTGCCTGGCAGCCAACTGTACATCACAGCCGCCAATGGCTTCATGCGGGATCAGTTATTGTTTGGCTCCTCCTATCCTTTTCGTCCGATCGATCAATCGATTGAAGACTTACAGAAGATGGGGCTGCAAGCTGACGTGCTGGATCGGGTGCTGTACGACAATGCCGCCCGTCTATTTGGCTTGGACGATGCCTGAGAAGACCGATGGGAATCGGTGCGGTACAGTTTCTTTATTGCCATAAGCATATGCAAATATTTCTCTTATATACATCACTTTATTTGGATAATTAAAAAATATGTGAATTTATATTTTGGTTGCTCAATGATAACGGCATAGTATATTTTTCCTCCCAGGAGATTATGGCTATGCCAAAAGCAAAACAGACTCTGCTTCTGCTCCTTCTCGTTCTAGTGGCCCCTCTCGCCTTTAGCGCTTCTGCGAAAGCCTTACATCGCGAGCAATTCTCATTGGATGCCCAGGCTACAGGGGTCTCTGAGGTGATTAACAACATTGCCAATCTGACCGTGGTATCGAAAGATGCCAACGATCTGCGCGCGGAATACCGCGCGGGCTTTGTGCAAGGCAAGCTACAGGCTAAAGGGATAATTGCTGCACGCGATAATTCTTGGGATGCGGCCTATCTCACTGATCCCAGTCACTCTTTTCCAAAGTTACCCAACCCATCGCGTGCAGAATTAGATCGCACTGCACGGATTCTCAACGGTAACTACAGCGCCATGCTGCAGTATCTGAACAACCCGGACACTGACCCCACAGTCAAACACCAGTTGCAACGTCTATTGTTCCGCATGGTGGGTATCTACCATGGTGCTAGCCGCAATAAGCCGGTTGAATTAGATTTCACCGGCAACTGGCTACCAGATACCGCTTACTTTCAACCTGAAGAACTGGCTTTAGGTTACGAATCTAAAGACATCAGTTTTATGGACGTATATTTCATCAACGCCTTAAACGATGTATTCGATGTGCTGTCTTTTTCGCCTGAGGCTGGGCAACCGGCCAGTCGCCCAGAAAAGTGCTCAGCTTTCTTAAAACGGTTGAGCGCCAAGGACGTCATTCTGACGCATAACTCTTGGGAGGGTTTTCTGGCACAAACCATGAACATGACGCTGGCGATCAACCAGGATCTGTTTACTGTCAATGCGAGTACACCAGGACTGATCGCATCGGGCACGGACTTTGGCTACAACAATAAAGGACTGATGTTTAACGAAACCACGCATCGTGTCTCACACAACGTGGTCAAACCCAACGGACTGTGGATTTTTTGGCGTGCGGCACTGGCAGAACAGTTTGGCAGCTCGCTTGACGACTTTTTTAAATACATCTCACTCGATAACAGCGGCACTTATCTAAATGGCTATATGTTGGTGGATGCCAAGAGTGGTGAAACCGGCTTGGTTGAAATGTCTTATCGCTGTTTTGTCTACTACCGTTCTAACGGCGGCCCCTACACCGTCACCAGCAAGTCCATGGATGGACAGAACTGCTCGACCGAGTACGACCACCAAATGGTCACGCCAGCATACCTAATGGGGATTAACTACCCAGCCTCACTGCAAGTGCGCCAAGATTTGCAGTCAACCGATAACCGCCCAGCGCGTCGGGTTCAATTTGCCCAACAGCTACCGAAGGTGGTTGATCTGGCTGGCGCCAAGGCAACCATTACCTATACGGATCCGGCCAATCCCCTCTCGATTTATGGACGTTGGGACTTGGGCTATGGACAAACGGATTATCCAAAGCAGATTCCCGATGGTTCTATCGATGCAAAAGCCGGGAACACCGCAATGGTGCACGCGTTCATGCAACTTGAAGGAAAGTTGGACCTGAAGGCAAAAACCACGGGGTTTTGGATGAAATATGGAACCGCCACCGTCAACGGTTCACCATTTGTCTGGAGTACCTCGTCTTGGAAATGGCAAAAACTGCGGGCGGTGCCAGATCGGCTTGATGGCCAATTTACGCTGATGCCATTACATCTTAAATAATTGCTTTCCCCTCTAAAAAAGGGTGGGTGCGGCATTGGCCGCACCCACCCTTTTTTATGGTTTGACTTGAAAAACGAGGGGGTTCAGGAGCCAGTCGCTGTGTTCGTGCTTGCATCTGCTGACGGGGTGGCACTAGAGGCTGTCTGGCTGGTTTCAAATGCTGCATACCCTTGTTGCACCAGGGAGTAGGTCTTTTCTACATTGCTTGCGACATCCCCATTAAATACACCCAATCCTTTCAGTAGATCGGTAGCTTCTTTATATCCTTTTTCAAAACCACCACGGATGGTATCCATAAAGCTCGTCAGGGCCTCGGCATCGCTTTGTTCTGGATGCTGACTTTTATAGGCGGCAAAAAACCCAGTAGACATTGATACAATCCGCCCTGCCGTGCCTTCGGGGGTATTGTCCTGACTCGTGGCATTTTGTATTGCATTGTCACCCAGGGTTGGCTTAAGGGCTTCGTTAATCCCCGTAATCGCCGTTTTCAACAATAAGGCTAAAGGCTCGTTTTTTGAGCTGATTGCGGTATCGAATGAAGCCTGGATAATCGCGGCATTAAGCTGCGACTGCGCATTCGCGGCAGTGGTTGTGGCGTCTGCACTTTGAGCACTATTGCTCGTTTGGCTCGAATTGATGGTTTCGCTACTCTGTACATTAACCGACTGAACCGAGCTATTGACGGTAACGGAGGTTGTCATAACACGCTCCTTAATGAGGTGTTGTTGCTGATACGCATGGCCCGCTGCCGTACGGCTTGGCAGCGCGGCACAGGTAAAGATATGACCCATCTCGTAGAAACGGTCATATGAGAGACACATCCTTTATATCGACACTTCCTACCATCTCTTTATAGCTTGGATCTCTTTCCACAACCGGCAAAGGTCTCCATCCCGACGCACTTAGGCCTGGAGCCTGCAACGCGTAGCAGCTAACTACGGCTTCTGTTCAGTTTCTAACTTGAAGGGCTCATCGCGCCAGCACTTCACAGTGAGGCGGCATGGCGAGGATTTACAGACAGAATTTCACATCAACACAATCTGGCGTACATGCCAAATGAATTGGCATGACTTTCTGATTTATATGCTAAAAACTTACGCAAACATCAATTAATAATTACTTAATCACAAACAATCAATCACTTACGGCAGTGCCAATAACCATATCTAGTTACTAACTATTTATATTAGATAAAAAAATAAAGTACTGCAGTAAACACATAACCATATTATTGAAATTATTATTTATAATTAAGCGGTTATTTTAAATAATAATTTTCGGTACACTACGCTCACATCACCTTCTGGCATTTACTTTTCACCAGAAAATCTGCCTTAAATCACCTGCAGAATCCAAATGGTATATCCATTTTAAGTCGCTCCTACCCCACGCTTATTAACTATTTAGGGAACCGCAGTTTACGGTTGCTGCGCTCCTTCGTTTATGACAAACGAGAACTGAAGTATCAAATCAACCGCATTTAACAACGAAAGGTAACACTATGTTTAACCGACTCAAGATTAAAGAAACCTTGTTTCTTGGTTTTGGCGTGGTTCTACTGCTGATGCTGATTATTATTGGATTAGGCATCAGCAAGATGGCAGCCATCAATAATGATCTAACGCAAATAGCAGATAACCGCTACCCCAAAATAGAACTGGGCAACACTGCGATAAAAACCACGCTGGATACGGAGCGACTGGTGCGTAGTGCCGTGTTGTATAGCAGCCCCAGCGACATAGAAAACACCATTGCCAAAATTGATGCCAATCGCAAAAAAAATGAGACCACCCTCAGTCAACTTGGCGCGTTGTTGAATACCGCCAAGGGCAAAGAGTTATTTGCCAAGATTGAAGAGCAGCGAGATGCGTTAGCAAAGGACTACGCTCCGTTGTACACCATGATCCGAGCCAATCAAGACGCCGAAGCTATTACTTTTCTCAAGGGTAGCTTCGCACCCAGTAATAACGCCTTTATGACTGCACTGGAAACGCTATCGAACTACCAAGACCAGCAAATGCAAGAGGCAAAATCCATGGCTGCCGCTGATTACAATGCGGCACTCTTGATGATGGGAGTGATTGGGGCACTAGCCCTGTTGGCAGGGATGGTGATTGCTGGCTTGATCGCAAAACAGATTGCCGGCTCCGTGGGGGTAACAGTTGAAAAAGCCGGGCGCATTGCGAATGGAGACCTTACTGCCAGTGGTAACACCGTGCTCACAGCTGGACGCAATGAACTTGACCAATTGCTAGCATCACTAGAAACCATGCGCACAGGCCTGTCTAATGCCATGCACACGATTCACGAAAATGCTAACTATGTGTCAGATTCTGCACATCAGTTGTCCAGCATGTCAGAACAGGTTGCCATCAGCACCCAGCGCCAGGCCGAATCCACCACCACCTCGGCAGCAACACTTGAGCAATTAACGGTCAGCATTAACCATGTAGCCGATAGTGCTGATGATGCTTCACAGCAAGCGACACAAGCGGGTGAATTGGCCACACTAGGCAGCCAGCAGGTTAAAACCTCGATTGAACGCATTCAGTCAGTCAATGATTGCGTCGCTGAAACCGCTAACGAGATGAACGCGCTAACCCAGCAAGTACAGGAAATTGGCAATATCGTTACGGTCATCCGTGATGTTGCTGACCAGACTAATCTACTCGCCCTTAATGCAGCGATTGAAGCGGCGCGAGCAGGTGAAACCGGGCGCGGATTTGCTGTTGTAGCAGATGAGGTACGCAAACTGGCAGAACGTACCGCCAAATCTGCGCAAGAAATTACGCAGATGATTAGTTCGATCCAGAAAAATGCTCAAAGAGTGGTGGATAGTATGGATCAAAGTAGCCAAAGCGTAGTCAGTGTCACTGAAACCGCAGATCAGACCGGTCAGGCCATGCAACAGATGCAGACCAGTACCACGGGCGTACTGACTTCTATCACCACCATTAACGGAGCGCTAGGCGAACAACGCATTGCCAGCCAAGGGCTCGCCAAGGATATGGAACAAGTGGCACAAATGGCAGAAGAAAACAGCGCTACCGTTGAGGAGCTGGCGACGACGTCGCATCAGTTAATGAGCCTGTCACAGACGCTCAAGGGGGTGGTTGAACACTTCAAGATTTAAAGGATAAGTTCAAAGATGGAAACCAGGGGTTCTTTTGTGCAGGCACCCAGACAAACAGAGCCCCTGGCGCTTAATGCTATGATTGCGATCATTCCCGTCAGACTCACCAAGCAGTGCCAACATTTATGGAGCCCCTATGCGCGCAAAGCCGCATGCCACAAAACCGGCTAAGCAAACCCTGTTTCATCCGCGCAATCGCCACCAAGGCCATTATGATTTTGCCGCGCTGATCAAAGCCTGCCCTGATTTAGCACCATTTGTCATTCGAACACCTTATGGTGACCCATCCATTAATTTTGCCGACCCTACTGCGGTTAAAGCTTTGAACCGCGCACTGTTAAAGCTGGTTTACGCGGTGGACCATTGGGATATTCCCGCTGGTTATTTGTGCCCCCCGATTCCTGGGCGCGCTGATTACCTGCATTGCCTGGCTGACTTATTGGCAAAGGATCACAGCGGGGTCATCCCCCAAGGCAAGAAGGTGCGCGTGCTGGACATCGGGGTGGGGGCCAATTGCGTATATCCGCTCATCGGCCATGCAGAATATGGCTGGCAGTTTGTCGGGGCAGACATTGATCAGTTTGCATTAAACAATGCGCAGGCGATTATTGATGCTAATCCAGGGCTGGGGCAAGCCATTACATTACGCCATCAGCCTGAGCCCAAGGCCATGTTTCAGCATATTGTAGAGACCGATGAATTCTTTGATCTAACACTTTGCAATCCACCATTTCACACCTCGGCGGCAGAAGCGCGTAAAGGCTCTCAACGCAAGTGGGAAAATCTGGGCAAAGCAGCGCACAGTAAACATGCGCCCACATTGAATTTTGGTGGCCATGCCAATGAATTATGGTGTCAAGGAGGAGAAGAAGCGTTTGTCGGGCGCATGATTGCTGAAAGCGCTTTATTTGCGCGCAATTGTCTTTGGTTTAGTAGTTTGATCGCTAAATCGGCTAGCTTGCCTGGAGTATATCGCGCATTAGAACGCGCAGGCGTTTCGCGCCATGAAACCATTTCAATGGCTCAAGGGCAAAAACAAAGTCGCATGATTGCTTGGACTTTTTTTGATCAGCTGAAGTAAACACAAACTCTGGGCAAACAAACCAGCCAGGCTAGACCGTGGCAGGTTTGCCGATTCAAGGGGCTCGGACTAACTGCGGTGATGGTCGATAAACTCACGTGCAACTTGGCTAGCCCGGGCAATAGCGTCTTTATGCGTATCGCAGTCAACGGCAGCCAGTGCGTCACGTCGGCTGTCTTTGGGATCTTCTGCGGCAAACTCGTACTCACCGTTATAGGTCCCATCAGGAATCTGTGTGGCATTCACTTCAACTTTAAAACCTTTGTAAACAAAATTCATCTGACTTTCTCTTTTCTTCTGGCGCGGTCAAACTTGGCCATTGGTCATGGACACCACTTGCACTGGGCACACTGGATTGTTGCCAAATGATAGGCCTGAGTTACACAGTAACACTAAGTGCGGTCCTCGGCTGGATAATGCTTGATTTAAGACGCACGACATGCAAATAAACTGGCTCGGTCCCCGTCAGTCGCGGGCCGATTGTAGTTTTGCCCCGCCAAAAGGATAATGATCAGATCATCACCATGCTAATGGCTTCTCAATGACCACTGCTACTCGAGTCCAACCGGTTGATCTGGCAAAAGCATATCGATTATTAAATCACGGCCCTGTAACCCTGGTTAGTAGCGCTTTACATGGGCAGCGAAATCTCATGGCTGCGTCTTGGGCGATGCCTCTGGATTTCGATCCACCCAAAGTGGCTGTGGTCATCGACCGCAACACCTATACACGCGAACTAATTGAAGGCTCTGGCCTGTTTGCATTAAACATTCCAACCCGCGCTATTGCGACTCAGGTTTTGGCTGCAGGCTCTTGCTCTGGTCGCACTCAAGATAAGTTTGCCACGCTAGGAATTGAAACTTTTGTTGGCAACACGGAGGGATTACCGCTAGTTATTGGCTGTGCTGGGTGGCTTGAGTGCCGCGTTCTGCCAGAAAGCCACAACCAACAGCGATATGACCTGTTTATTGCTGAGGTGACTGCCGCCTGGGCGGACTCGGATATTTTTTCTAATGGCCACTGGCATTTTGACCAAGAACAACAGCACACCCTGCACTATATGGCTGGAGGGGAATTTTTTGCGACAGGAGAAGCCTTTAAGGTTATGCCATAACCACAGCGTCACCAGGTTCTACTCCAGATAGTATGAACTACTCAGCATTACATTTTAGATCACGCGATGAATCACCATTGGCAATCGTAATGCGCAGGGGATCATAACGCCATAGATGAAGGCGTCGCCCCTTACGCCACTATGCTATTAAGCCCTGTCAGTCCAAAGCCATTGCGCCGATCTTACTCAGCGGAACAATAGATTGGTGACATGCGCCAACGTCACCTCATCGGCGACATCAACCTGGAGCCGTGCCGAGAAATCACGAATAAAATCGGCCACGCCTTGTGCATTGTTCGCTCCGGCGTTTTCTCCAGATTGCACAAACAGTGATTCTGGACCTGCACCCGCAGCTTTGAGAATAACAGCCAGGGCAAGCGCGTCTGCATTGTTCTTGTGCATGGTGACTCCTTGCTTATACCGCCACAACACTGGTTCATAGACCATGGCGGTACGATATAACATAAAGTCAGACCAACGTGGAACTGACTGGGCTCAAGCCATCAACCATCATGCAAAAAGCCCCGCATAGTGCGGGGCTTTTTCATAGCAGCAATACAGCGCTAATTACAGCGGCTGAATATTGGTAGCTTGCGGGCCTTTTTGACCCATGCCTTTGGTGTAGCTTACTTTTTGGCCTTCTTGCAGGCTCTTGAATCCATCAGCCTTGATTTCGGAGAAGTGAGCGAAAAGATCGTCGCCGCCATTGTCCGGGGAGATGAAGCCAAAGCCTTTAGCGTCGTTAAACCACTTAACGGTACCGGTTTCCATATTTTAAATCCTAAAAAAATCAATTGAAGAGCTTGCGCTCAGTGTGCACGAAAATCAAGGGATAGATATAGGAACAAGGTGTGCCGTTTAGTGCTAACGATGTAACGATAAATCTGTACTTGAGGATCTGCAGGAATCGTTATACGCGCCATGCCAAAACATGTCAAACACTATCTGAATTTATTTCTGAATTCTGGCGTTCAAGCATGCCAAAAAACCGAAGTAAACCCCTACCTGACTACCTATCAACCTGACTAATCATGGGCACAGTCTAGCGGGATAACACCTATTCAGGCAAATGAGACTGCAAATTTTCTTATAAAGAAACGCATGATGCATGGTGCCTGGCCTTACGGATAGCCACTGACAGGCCATGCTCACCACGTAGTAACCGCCTCACAACCTAGGCTCTAGGCTATTGTTTCGGTGTAACTTTTTTCAAAGGCGCGCAATATTACCTGGGCATTTGTCTGCGTAGCAAATTGGCAACACCACTGCTATTTACCGATAAGAAAAAAGTTCACTTTCTCTGGCCTAAATTTCCATTAATGCCAATTGCGCAGATAAAAAACATCTAAAATGACGTAAATATTATCAATCTAGCCACAACTTATAGGGTGACCAGCCTCCCCCTCAGGAAAAGTACTCAACTATTTTTTTGCAGGAATAAGTCATGCATCGCTCATCAGCTTATACTGGTTAAGCACTGCGTCTTTCGCAGGTGTCTTAAAGGAGTACGATTATGGGTAAGCAAAAGCAGACTACCAAGGAACCCAAGAAACAAGCGGCTATGAGTTTTGACGAGAAACGCGCAAAAAAACGCGCGAAGAAACAATCTCCAGATGCCATTCAGCCCATCGTTCCGCGTAACTCTTCAAAATAATCATCCAGGCGGAGAATTTCGCCCCCTCCGCCCTTCTCTGCTTTTCCTGGCACGCAGCTTGCTTTACCTCTAGGCATCACGACACTATTTTGCCATGGGTAAACAGCGCTATGCTTACAACTCAAGTCCTTACACAGTTTGATTCTACTGCGTCACATCTACCCACAGCCGATTCTGGCGCCACCAAAGCGCAACCAGATACCCATGCGGCAACAAATGCCATTGGCGCACGGCAAGTGGCGGCAGATCATGCCGCAGAGACCGTTAGTCTTTCGTCTGCGGCGCTCGCTTTGCAGCGTGGAGATAGTTCAAGCACACCGCAAGCACTGACCTATACCATCCCAGGGAAAAGCAGCCACGCAACCAGTCAAGCCAGCATTGCCTCCCAGCAGAATACCAATCCAATACCAACCGATATTGCCCACAGAAAACTAGCAGAGAAATTGCAGGCGGCTGGAATTGCAACACAACCGCCGTTTGACTTTAAGGTTGATGCGGGTTCACAACACATTCAGGTTCTGGGAAATCGTCCCGATGCAGCACGCATTGAGCAACTAATCAATAGTGACCCGGCACTGCAGCAAGCCCTCAGCAGCAGCACCGCAAGCACCACCACTTCAACCAAGCCAAATCTGACCAGCAGCAAGGCCACCCCAACAGCGACCGGTCAGACACCCCAGGCGCAGGCCGCCCGTGGCACCCACTCCTTAGGCTCGGCCTACCAGAGCACGGCCAGTACGCCGAAAAACAGTACCATCCTGGCAACGGTGTAATACCTTCGCCAGGTACCACCTACTCGATTTCTCCTTCTGATACGGCTTTTATCATGGCCGCTTCACTTCCTCCCTGCTACACTCATGCCCTCGTAAAAGTTGGCTTGTGGGCGCAGTAGTAAGCGCCTTTCATCGACCTGGGCACGCCCCACTGACCTGCCTTACCGACCTATGATGAAAATTGTCCGTCTAGTATCTGGCTTGCTGTTAAGTAGTTGGATTCTGAACGCCTCCGGCGCTCCGCGTTCATTTTCCGAGCAAATTGGCGATATGCGCTATTGGCAAGAACTCGACTGGAGTACTGCGCCGACCAGCGCGGCTTGGCTTGAGCACAACTGGGTCAACTATCTTGGCAAACAGAGTAGTGATGAAAATCGGGAAAAAATCCAGGCATTCCGACTCGAAGGCAGTGAATGGCAAGCCACACTGTCTCAGCGGCGTGACAACAGCACGGCCCCATATCTACTGACTATTTATACCCCGGCGGAAGATCCACCCCAAGACCGGTGTGAGGCTCTGTATCACTGGGCATTCAAGCATTTTGGCGCGCCACAAAAAACCATGGATGGCAGCTACCGGCTCCCGGCCTCAGGCAACTCTCCAGAACATAGGACCATTGACCGGCATTACCAATGGGAGATTGGTCACACCCGGGTGACACAAGAATGCCTAGGGCAGTTTTCTGGTAATAACGATGCCTTGCCCAGTTATGCGGCTAGCTTTTTGCGCTTCACCGCCAAAGAGGCAACCCCGGAGCTGCATCCATTGATCAATGCTAAATGCACTCGCGTGCTGCGGTTGAATGATTCCAGTGATATTCCACTCAAGATGAGTGACATTGTGTTCGTCGTTGATGAAAACAATGGCTCAATCCGTCGCTCGGATCTGGTTCCTTTGCGCGTGCGAAATGTAGCCGTGTCCAACACCGGGATTCATTTCAGTATTACGTTAGACAAATCGAATAACGACTATCAAATAGAACGCCCAAGCGGTGCGCTCACGGCTTTTATGTCAATCGGCGGTATCCGTGCAGGCAGCGTCAGCGGGCAATGCAGTCTAACCCCGATTATCACTGCGCAACCGGACAAATAAAGCCCCCCTTAGAGGTTCTGGGGGGCTACTCAGCGTGCACTTGGAGGTTAAGCCGCAGTGCGGTGCATTCGCTCGAGATTAGGCAAAAAGGCTGTCAGCAAACCGATCAGTGGCAGGAATGAGCACACGCGGTAAACATAATAGATACTGGTATGGTCCGCCAGATTGCCCAATGCTGCAGCCCCCAGCCCCCCCATCCCAAAAGCAAAACCGAAGAACACACCTGAGATCATGCCAACCTTGCCAGGAACCAGTTCTTGCGCATAAATCAGAATTGCAGAGAAGGCTGACGCCAGCACCAGACCAATCAACACAGATAGCACTTCGGTCCAGAACAGGTTGGCGTAAGGCAGCATCAGCGTAAAGGGTGCAACACCGAGAATCGATACCCAGATCACCAGCTTGCGGCCTACGCGATCACCGACAGGGCCACCAATGATGGTCCCTACTGCCACGGCGAATAAGAAGGCAAACAGATGCATCTGGGCTGACTGCACGGATAACTGAAACTTACTGATCAGATAGAACGTGTAATAGCTGGTGAGGCTGGCAAGATAAAAGTACTTGGAGAATATCAAGACAGCCAGGATGGACAACGACAGTGCAACACGGCGTTTTGTCAGCATCTGGCGATTAAACGCGCCAAACACCTTGGTTTTTTTGGCGTTCTTGGCCTGTTGGCGACGATACCAAATACCAATGCGTGACAAGACCAGCATCGCCAGCAGTGCCGCCAGGGAGAACCAAGCAATACTTCCCTGCCCACGAGGCAGAATGATCCAAGCAGCCAACAATGGCCCTAGCGAGGTACCAAAGTTGCCGCCAACCTGAAAGATCGATTGTGCCAGGCCATGGCGCCCACCTGAGGCCATGCGCGCCACGCGTGAGGCTTCAGGGTGAAACACCGATGACCCCATCCCAACCAAAGCGGACGCCACCAAGAGCGCCGGCAAACTACCGGCAATCGACAATAGCAATAACCCAGTGAGGGTACATCCCATGCCAATCGCCAGTGAATAGGGCTGCGGCCGTCGGTCAGTATACAAGCCAACCACTGGCTGCAATAACGAGGCAGTAATCTGATAGGTCAAGGTGATCAAACCAATCTGTGAAAAACTCAGATTGTGAGACACCTTTAGCATGGGATAGAGCGCAAAAATCAGCGATTGCATCATATCGTTGAGCATGTGCGAGAAGCTGATAGCAAATAATATTGCAAGCGCAGTACCCTCTGCTGGCCCGACGGTCGGCAGAGGAGGTATCGTTTTGGCGTTGGTATCCATAAAAGACCATGTAGCAGGCGTACGACTCGCACGTTGGGACTAAACGCCCAACTCACTTAGCGTCGTTGCGCTCAGCGGTTACAAGAAAAATGAAATTGATTTTCATTCTACGATGTCAGCTAGCAGTCGTTCTGCCAATATTTATCGCTAATCTGCCAAACTGACCGGATTAGCAGCTAACGCGGCGCATACCGCCACGCCTTCTTGTCGAAGAGCGTGGCGACTGAGATTGACTAACGGGATTTAACGAAAGGAATACCCACGGCTTTGGGCGCAACCGCCCGACCAACAAAACCGGCGAGTAACAATACCGTCAGAACATAGGGGATCACTTGAATAAATTGAGATGGAATCTCGCCGATCAGCGGCAAGGAAACGCCTTCCAGCCGAATTTGTGATGCATCTGCAAAAGCAAATAACAAACAGCCAACTACGGCATAGAAAGGGCGCCATTTCCCAAAGATAAGGGCAGCCAAAGCCAAAAACCCCTTACCTGCAGTCATTTCCTTGATAAAGGATCCAGTCTGATACACCGAGAGAAAAGTGCCGGCCATGCCGCACAATAGACCATTACAGACCAGTGCCAGATAACGCACGCGTGCCACAGAGACGCCAGCAGTATCGGCCGCATGGGGATTTTCTCCGGCTGCGCGCACCCGCAGGCCAAAGCGGGTGCGATAGATTACCCAGATCACCAATGGCAAAATCACGCCAAAAGTGAGGTAAACCAGGATGCTGTGCCCTGAAATCAAATGGCTATAGATTGCACCGATGAATGGCACATCGGCCACGCGATCAGCAAAAGGCAGAGCCAACTCATGAAAGCGAGCAGAATCAGGCAATTGAGGAGAATTACCGCCTTGATTGAACCAGGCTAAAGCCAGCACCGGGGTAATTCCCGAAGCAATCGTGTTCACTGCCATACCCGAAATCAGCTGGTTACCGTTATAAGTCACTGACACCAAGGCATGCAGCATCGATAACATCGTCGCGGCGGCCATTCCGGCCAACAGCCCCATCCAGGGGTTACCAGTAAAATAGGCCACTGCCGCGCTGGCAAAAGCCGCCGCGAGCATTTTTCCTTCAAGACCGATATCCACTACACCAGAACGCTCGGAAAACAGTCCAGCCAGTGAGGCCAGCACCAGTGGTGTGGCCACGCGAATGGTTGAGTCCAGCAGGCTGATCAACTGTTCCATCTCACTTCCTCCACTTGAATAGTCTGGCCAGAAAGGGCTCGAAAAGATTTTCCAGTCCACCACAAAACAAGATCACCAAGCCTTCGATCAACCACACCATCTCACGGGTAATCAGCGGCTTGGCAAACGACAGATCCATCCCACCCTGCGTCAAGGCACCAAACAGCAAGGCCGATAATATTATTCCGATTGGATGATTTCGTCCCATCAAAGCCACCGCTACCCCAACAAAACCAACCCCATTGGTGAACGATACGTTCATCCGATGGGTAGACCCCAACAGTTCATTCACCGCAGACAACCCGGCCAAGGCACCAGAAGCACACATGGCAATAATGATCACCTTGGGCACATTCATTCCTGCATAATGCGCGGCATCGCCATTGGTGCCGACCGTGCGCAATTCATAGCCCCAACGGGTGTGCCATACCACCAGGTAAAACAGCGCACAGACAATCAAGGCCAGAATGAAGCTGGCATTCAAAGGGGTATTGGGCAAGGTAATGCCGATTGAGGCAGCCATGCTGGTCATGGAGGGCATCCATGCGTTAGCGCCAAATTCACGGGTGGTTGGGTTTTGAGACCCGGGTTCAATCAGAAGGTGGCCAATCAGATACAACATCACTGAATACGAAATGAAGTTGAACATGATGGTGGTCACAACGATGTGGCTACCGCGCTTGGCCTGCAGCCACGCTGGGATATAGGCCCATCCCGCGCCAAACACCATGGCCGCAATCAAACACAAGGGCATCAGCGCCCAGAATGGCAGCACTTTATCGAAAGCAAACACCGTCAGGGTGATACCCAATCCGGCCAGATAGGCCTGCCCTTCACCACCGATATTGAATAGTCCAGCATGAAATGCAGTGGCAACCGCCAGGCCGGTAAAGATAAAACCGGTGGTATAAAATAGGGTGTAGCCAATGCCTTCACCGTAGCCAAAGGCACCATCAATTAGCAGTTTTAGGCACTCTAGCGGGTTTTCGCCAATCATCCAGGTCACCGCACCGGTCACCAGAAGTGCTGCCATCAGGTTAAGCACTGGCAAGATCGTCAGTTGCGCCCAACGTGGCAAAGTAGAGGGTTGTCCGAAGCTCACTGGTTATCTCCTCCGCACATTAACAGGCCCAACGCTTGTGCTGTGGCCTCCCGCCCAACCACCTCGCCGGTAATCTGCCCACCGGCCATCACCAAGATACGGTCTGACAATGACATGATTTCTTCCAGCTCAACGGACACTAACAAGATCGCCTTACCCGCATCACGCAATTCGACTAAGCGATGATGAATAAACTCGATCGCTCCGATATCCACACCACGCGTAGGCTGTCCAACCAGCAGCAAATCAGGATTTGCATGGATTTCCCGCGCCAGAACAACCTTCTGCTGATTGCCACCTGACAATAATCCGGCACGCAAGAGGGGGTCATCTGGACGAATATCAAACTGCTGAATCAGTTTCTTAGCGCGCGCAATCAAGGCTTGGCGGCTGTACATCAGACCACGGCAAAGGCTGCGATCACACTGATAGCCAAGAATCGCATTCTCATAGATAGAAAATGCCTTGACCAGACCTTCGCGCGAGCGGTCTTCCGGCACATGGGCAATACCAAGTCCACGCAGTGCAGCCGCTTTGGGCTGCCGATACTTCATGCGCACTAAATCTTGTCCTTTGTAACAGACATCACCACTGGAGGCCTCGGTCATACCAGCCAATACTTCGAGTAGCTCTGACTGCCCATTGCCTGCGACCCCCGCAATACCAACGATTTCTCCTGCGCTTACGGAGAAATTCAGATTCTTGAGCAATTGAACGCCACGGTTATCGGTCAAACAAAGATTCGCTACCGACAGCACCACGTCGCCAGGAGTTCGGTCGTTTTTTTCAACCTGCAAATTGACTTTGCGGCCAACCATCAGATCCGCCAGGGCTGCGCGATCTACGTCTTGGGAGCGGACATTACCAACCACCATCCCCGCACGCATCACCGTAATCGTATCCGTGCTCTCAAGCACTTCACGTAGTTTGTGTGTAATCAGGATGACGGTTTTCCCCTGCTGCTTGAGGGTATGCAAAATACGAAACAGATGATCTGCTTCTTGAGGGGTAAGCACTGCAGTGGGCTCGTCGAGAATTAACACATCGGCACCACGATACAGCGCCTTGAGAATTTCCACCCGCTGTTGCAAGCCGACCCCCAGCTGGCCCACCACGGCATCTGGATCAACTTCCAGGCCATACTCCTGGTTCAATCGCTTAAGATGCCTGCGCGCCGCCTCCATCCCCCCCTTAAGTACAAACCCGCCTTCTGCCCCCAGAATAATGTTCTCAAGCACGGTAAAGTTGTCCACCAACATAAAATGCTGGTGGACCATGCCGATTCCCAGACGAATCGCCTCTTGGCTATTACGTATGCGGGTTTCCTGACCATTTACACGAATACAACCGGAATCCGCTTGATAGTATCCATAGAGAATACTCATCAAAGTAGATTTTCCCGCGCCATTTTCGCCAACAATACCGTGAATTGAGCCTTTCGCGACTTTCATTTCAACATCACGGTTGGCCACGACCGCACCAAAGCTCTTACAGATGCCGATCAACTCGATGGCTAAGTCGGTCATGCTTGTTGTTTCCCCACGTTTATGAATCTCCCTAGCGCTCTGTTATTCAGAACTAAACGGACACGCAGGGGCTACCTGCGTGTCCGTCAGGGAGAAAGGCCAAAGACACAACACTCCAATTCAAGCCTGCCGCTCACGACCGTGGCCTGCCTCACTGTATCGTCGAGTCTTGCGTTTCACCAATACTTATCGTACCGGACAACTATTGTTACTACGGTAATCAACCACCTTGATCTTGCCGCTGATGATATCCTTGCGGGCGGTTGCAATGCGCTGTTCCATCGCCGGGGTAATCAACTTGCGATTATTAGCATCCAATGCCCAGTCAATCCCATTCTCTTTCAGCCCCATGACTTTGATTTCAGGCTTCCAAGTGCCATTTTTGGCAGACTTAAAGGTTTCATACACGGCATTGTCCACGCGCTTAACCATTGAAGTCAGAACAGAACCTGGGTGCAGATAGTTCTGATTGCTATCTACGCCAATGGAGTACTTGCCAGCGGCCTTGGCAGATTGCAGCACGCCCAATCCAGTACCACCAGCAGCGGCAAACACCACGTCAACGCCACGATCGAACTGGCTCTTTGCCAACTCTGTACCACGCGCAGGATCATTAAACGCTGCAGGGGTTGTCCCTGTCATGTTCTGAATCACCTGATCCTTTTTGTTAACATATTTCACGCCCTGAACATAACCACAGCTGAATGCACGAATCAGAGGAACGTCCATACCACCAATAAAGCCGACCGTGCCAGACTTAGACTTCATGGCGGCAGCCATGCCAACTAGGAACGAACCTTCTTGCTCCCGAAACAGAATACTTTGAACGTTAGGACCTTTGGCTACCGAGTCGATAATGGTGAATTTGACCTTAGGAAATTCTTTGGCAACGGTTTCAACCGCCTGGGTATATGAAAAACCCACCGCCACGATTAGATCAGAATGCTTGCGCGCCATATTGCGCAGCAGCTGCTCTTTTTGCGCATCAGAAGAAATTTGCCCATCACGATAGTCAATGTGGAAATCTTTCTTGAAGCGTTCTGCACCGTTGTACGCCGCTTCACTGAAACTCTTGTCGAATTTCCCTGCTTGGTCATAAACCAAAGCCGGAGCGAAGCTTTGAGCACAAACGGAAGAAGCCAGCATTGCGGCAGCAACGGCCACACTCACACGTTTCAGTTTGATCTTCATCTTTATCAACCCGCCTCTTAATATGATGGTTGGTAATGCATTGCACCTTGGCCTTACCACACAGGCACGCATTCACGAAAACACGACGCGAGCCAAGTCCACGCACTTTTTCGTAAGGAAATCAGCCAAATCCAAGGGCGACGATTGTAATTTCACCCCAGTTACATGTAAATGACTGGAAGCAAACCACAATTTTTCCCTGTAAACATGGCAAGCAACCTACACAATGAACAAACAATGCCCACAAGATGCGACATTGTCTTCTGTTGAAGACATGGCCGCAACAAGATTGCAAGCAGAGTATGGGACTATAAAGAATTTTTTTGACACGGATCATTCGCCCAATGACGCAAGCATTATAGCCATTAACAATCTATGAATAGGCAGGCCAGGAGAGAGGACCACTGAATACTGATTTAACAGACAACCGCTGATTCAGCCGATCTTTAAACAGCAGTTTCCGCTACAATTGCCGCCTGACGATCAAGAATATTAACCATGCTGAGTTACCGCCACGCCTTTCACGCCGGCAATCATGCCGATGTCCTCAAACACTTTGTTGAATGTTTGCTACTGCAACACCTGGGCAACAAAGATAAACCTTATTGGTATATCGATACGCATGCCGGGGCAGGTATTTATGCGTTGACCCAAGGTTTTGCCACACAAAATGCTGAATTTGAGAATGGGATTGGCCGGCTATGGCTGCGCGACGACCTACCACCAGCACTCAATGCCTATATGGAAGTAGTGCGAACACTCAATCCAGACGGAACGCTGCAGTTATACCCCGGTTCGCCCTATTTTGCTGACCAGTTGATGCCGGCTGGCGATAAACTGCGTTTGTTTGAGCTACACCCCAGTGATAGTCAGATCCTTGAGCAGAATTTTGGCCATGCAAAACGGCGAATACAGATCGAAACCAGAGATGGTTTTAATGGCATCAAGGCATTTTTGCCACCACCGCCACGCCGTGCATTAGTGCTGATTGATCCGCCCTATGAAGACAAACGCGATTATCTGCATGTTGATAGCGCATTGCGCGAAGGGCTAAAACGGTTTGCCACCGGCATCTATGCTGTATGGTACCCGTTGTTGCAACGTGAAGAAGCGCGCGCATTACCTGATCAGCTCAAAAAACTGCCCGCCCAAAGCTGGCTAAATGTCTCAATGCAGGTTCAATTGCCAGCACAAGATGGATTTGGCATGTATGGCAGTGGCATGTTCATACTCAACCCACCCTGGACATTAGCAACCACCCTGGAACAAACCCTCCCTTGGCTAACGCGTGCACTGGCGCAAGACCAAAGCGCCAGTTTCAATCTTCAACAGCACGAAAACTAGCAGCCCGCCGGACTTAGAAACACGAAAGACTAAGTCCGACAGGCTGCTTGAGGCATTGGGCTTCTTGCCCTGCCCCATGCGGGCATCTAGCCCAGCAATTGACTGATATCGCGCGCCTCCCAATGAGGGAAATACTTACGCACCAAGGCATTGAGTTCACGCTCGAAGCCTTGCAAACGCACGAGTTCATCCGCTTCTGTCTGCTTGCCTTCCCCTTCATGTTGAGCGGCTTCGATCATGCCACACGCAACCGTGGCATTAGTCATACGATCAATCACGATAAAACTTCCGGTCTGGCGGCAGCGCTTATAGGCATCAAAAATCACCGGAGAATCCAGCATTACCCGGCACAATCCAATTTCATTCAATGCCAGGGAATCTGCGGCAAGCGAGGCAAGACTATTTATATCAGTGCGATGCAGAATCGATGCCACCCGCCCCGGCACCACGCGACCGGCCAACTTAAACAAATAATCCCGCCCTGGTTGCAAGGCGTCAGAGGCCATCCAGACCACCTGTGCATCAAACGCAGGGCTGAGCGACGGGGCTACTTGATCCGGTTTAACCAGCATATCACCGCGCGAAATATCAATTTCATCTTCTAACGTCAAGGTGATCGCCTGTCCGGCTACCGCAAAGGGTAGATCACCATCTGCGGTTACTATCGCTCGCACCCGACTCTGACGACCAGAAGGCAGTGCCAATATAGTGTCGCCAGGCTCTACCCTTCCTGCTGCAATGCTTCCGCTATAGCCACGAAACGATGAATTAGGCCGATTTACATATTGCACCGGCAAGCGGAAGGAGGAAAAACCTGCGGGGGATTCCAAACCAATGGTTTCTAGCAACTCAATCAATGTTGCGCCCTGATACCAAGCCATAGGCTCGCTGTGGGTCACAACATTATCTCCACGCAACGCAGAAATCGGTACAAAATTCAGCGTTTCAAAGCCTAACTTCTCAGATAATTCTCGATACTGCTGACACACCACATCGAATGCAGTCTGCTCATAACCCATCAAATCCATTTTATTTACAGCCACAATCACATGACGCACGCCTAGCAGACTCACTATAAAGCTGTGGCGCCTAGTCTGAGTCTGAACACCGCGCTTAGCATCCACCAAAATAATCGCCAAGTCGCAAGTCGAGGCCCCGGTAGCCATATTGCGCGTGTACTGCTCGTGCCCAGGGCAATCCGCAATAATAAATTTACGCCGATCAGTTGAAAAATACCGATAAGCAACATCAATGGTAATACCTTGCTCGCGCTCGGCTTGCAGTCCGTCAACCAACAAGGCCAGATCGACTTCATCATCCGTGGTGTTGTAACGCAGTGAATCCTTCTGAATGGCAGCCAGCTGATCCTCAAAAATCAGTTTGGAGTCATGCAGCAAACGGCCAATCAACGTTGATTTGCCATCATCAACGCTGCCGCAGGTAATAAAACGCAGTAAGTCTTTATGCTCATGCTGCTTCAGGTATTCATCAATATTATCGGCAATCAGCTCGGATTGGTGTGACATGGCAATCTCAATTATGTGCCGTGAGAACAGACTCTACGGCATGTCTGGCTAGAAATACCCGGCGATTTTTTTCTTTTCCATCGAACCGGATTGGTCGTGATCAATCAAACGTCCTTGCCGCTCAGAGGTACGGGTCAGCAACATCTCGCGGATAATCTCGGGCAAAGTCTTTGCATCAGACTCAATCGCCCCTGTCAGCGGATAGCACCCCAAAGTACGGAAGCGTACTTGACGCACTTCAGGAACTTCCCCTGGCTCCAACGGCATGCGATCGTCATCGACCATCAGCAGCATCCCATCGCGCTCGACCACGGGCCGTGGTGCAGCAAAATACAACGGTACAATCTCGATATTTTCCAAATAGATGTACTGCCAGATATCTAGTTCAGTCCAGTTAGATAGGGGAAATACGCGGATGCTCTCGCCCTTGTTGATGCGTGCGTTATATAGACTCCACAATTCAGGACGCTGATTCTTAGGATCCCAGCGATGGTGGCGATCGCGAAATGAGTAGACCCGCTCCTTGGCGCGTGATTTTTCCTCATCACGCCGTGCACCGCCAAAAGCCGCATCAAAACCATAATGATCCAACGCCTGCTTTAAAGCCTCGGTCTTCATTACATCGGTATGCCGCGCACTGCCGTGTACAAAGGGATTGATGCCAGCAGCAACGCCTTCTTGGTTGATATGCACCAACAATTTCAGCCCAAGCTTGGCAACTATTTGATCACGAAATTCGATCATTTCGCGAAACTTCCAGGTGGTATCGACGTGTAATAGAGGAAACGGTGGCTTACCCGGATAAAAAGCCTTCAGCGCCAAATGCAACATCACAGCAGAGTCTTTTCCAATCGAGTACAGCATGACCGGATTATCAAATTCGGCCACGACTTCACGCATGATGTGAATCGACTCAGCCTCCAACTGCTTCAGATGGGTCAGCCTTACTTGGTTAATCATGATAGATCCCAGACAATAAATATGCTTAAACCCCGCTGTAATCAGCGGCAATCCTGCAATTTACCCCAAGGGAATATGCTAGAGCAAAATCGAATAGATATATCAATATAATATATATAGAAATTCGTATAGTAGATATCGAAATATGCAGCCACGATTAAGGTCGAGATTTCACCTGGCTCGGCGAGATAGAAAAATAGCGTTTGAACGCCGTGATAAAGGCAGAGGATGAGGTGTAACCAACCGAACGAGCCAGATCATGCACCGACCCTTCGATGCCAAGTTTCATCATGGCACGCTGCAGGCGCAGCCGTTGGCGCCAGGCACGAAACCCCATTCCGGTCTCTTGCTCAAACAAGCGCGCCAACGTACGGGAAGAAGCTCCCACACGATGAGACCACAGGTCCAGACTATAGGAACAGGATGGATCCTTGATCAAGTAACGGCAGATTTTCTGCAAACGGACATCCTGAGGGAGTGGCAACAGCACGTCACGCGTTGACAGCCCCGCCAATTGATCGAGAAGCACCGACATCAAGCGCCCTTGTGCTCCGGCCTCGTCGTACTCAAGCGGATAAGTTGCCGCCTCACTGATCAACGAACGCACTAAAGGGGTCATCGATACGACACGCCCGGTTCCAGCCAACTTTGCACCGAGATCACCATCGACGTACATACTCTCTTGGTAGATTTGCTGCACCATCTCAACCGAGTGCTCAACCATTGGTGGAATCCACAAAGCCATCTCTGGGGTCAAGACATAGTTACCGTTTTCTGCGGTCACAGACATGACCCCCTGGCTACAGTACATAAACTGTGCCCATGGATGGCGATGGGGAGCAACAAATGATTTCTCTGGGCGATACTCAACCCGCATGCAAATTTGCCGCGGCAGAACAGAAAACTGGGGCAAGCTTAATTCTTGAAAATCATGCCGATGCATTCTGCCTGCCTTTCTTTTGATGCGAAAACTAAATAATCTGGACCACTTGCTGCAGTGTTCCACTGCATGCGTGGACTTGATTCAAAAACTGGCGAAAAGCTGAGCTGGTTATTTCTGCATGGCTCAACCAACGGGTTTTCTGCTCCCGACGAAAATTGTATGCAACCATCTTGCCTTGCCGATACCATTTAACATCCAGATCAAACCAAGGCGAGCGAACTTGACACGCTTTTGGGATTCTATCTATTTTTACATTATGTATTTTTGTGTTTACATTATAGATTTCTGTCCCCTCTAAATAGATATCATTCTAGCCCCTACCACTCAAATACTTGCTAAATAGGTCCCAGAATTCATCATGCCGTTGGTCAATCAGGAATTTTTTCGGTGCAATTGGAATTGCGGCACGCTGATCTTGGTAACGAACCTCCAATTGATACTGATCTGGCACTAAAAAAGCAATTGGCTGGCGTTCAACACGACAATTCATCACCGAATGACCATAAGCGGCACACAGTTCCGTATTGAGATTATCTGCACCATTAGTACGCTCGCCTAGGCTCAACGCCAGTAGCCGATCTCCCACTAACTGCGCATTTACAGATATTTCAGCGCTACCATCTGACAGAAATTTCAATGTGCGTTGGCGCGCCCCCTCAACCGAATGGCCTTGTATCGGGATATTCTCAGTTCGAACCCGCCCCTCTTGGCTAACCACTAGCGCCCAGCGCTCCTGCAGGTCAGGCATTACAAAATCAGACATAAAAACGGGATTAGTCGGATCCAGCCACCAGACACGGCCATCAACCTCGGCGCGAACAATTTCATGATTCGCTGCAGCAATACCAGGCAGTAACAACTTCGGAGCAAACGTGCCACGATGCACCCAAGCGGGTTCGGCCTTAATATCGGCAGCCCTTAGCATGGCAACCAGCATGCTAGAGAGGTCCTTGCAATCGCCATAACCATGTTCGGCAATTTCTGCTAACGAAAACGGAATATACCCGCGCTCAGTTTTGCGCCAGTCACCAAGATACCGATAATTATCAGCAATATACTGCATCAAGGCAGCGACTTTCTCCGGTGCTGACTTACCCTGCACGGCTTGTACCGCCAGCGCCATGGCCGCAGGCAAAGGGGCTTGCAAAATCTCATTATGCCGTTGTGCCAAGCGCCAAAAATTAGCCTGGATATCCAGACTAGCAGCCAATTGCAAACGTGGATACACGCGCACTTCGCTGCCCTCCAGCTCCCCAACCAGATTGTTGTACTTCACCCCTATCAGTGACACTTTCACCCGTTTTTTATCCGCCGAACTGGAGATGTCAAACCCTTCCATCGCCTCTGCACGCCACTGAATGGGACGCTCGGATATAAACTCTGCCTGATAACTATCATAACGCACAGCACTAGGGCGAAGGTGTAGGCCACCGAAATGACTCAGGTTATCAATCAAGGGAATCGCAGCATAATGTATACGGGCGGTGTACTCGATCGTACTTCCCACCTTGAGATTGGGGAACGCAAGAGAGGTTTGTTTCTCGCTAGTAAATCCCTTCACGGGATTAGGATACATTCGCGTATCCATCTGCGTATTGGCCAGTGGAATCGACTGCCCATCTGGCTGAACAACCCGAGCAGTGACAATTTCAAGCGTATCCAGTTCAGAGTACGACAAATCAATTTTAGACACCATCTCAACGCCCAACGGCTTGAGAATCGTAATTTGCAACGTATTGCTACAATCAGTTGACTCATCAGCATTAAAACGACAAGACAGGCTCTCCTTCGTAGCCAGAGGGGCGTCAGACACTGGCTGCAAGGCCGCCAGCGCGGAACCGCTAAACCCACCAAGCAATAGCACCTGGCAACAAACTGTATAACGAGCGTATAGAGCTGGCATATTCACCACCTTCGTTGTGTCTATAAAAAACAATAGGACAACAAGATATGTGATTTGTTACTTCTGTTTTAAATAATTTTAATAAATTGGAAACCATGACAGTAGCCAACCATCTGTGAGTTGATCATTCGCACAGACAGCAAAAAGCCCTGACTTCAAAGAAGTCAGGGCTTTTCACTATAGGGAGTCTGGCAGTGTCCTACTTTCACACGGCGAATGCCGCACTATCATCGGCGCTAAGGCGTTTCACGGTCCTGTTC